>Ga0136636_10000565_pt1 | contig 19458 bp, 21 predicted proteins | sample AntDrymUQ8522106_2_FD_104653 | JGI IMG/M metagenome (GOLD analysis project Ga0136636, IMG submission 104653) | Polar desert sand microbial communities from Dry Valleys, Antarctica - metaG UQ852 (21.06) | ecosystem: Environmental > Terrestrial > Soil > Desert | place: Antarctica: Dry Valley... | reverse complement strand
ATTGGTCGGAGTGACAGGATTCGAACTTGCGACCCCTGCGTCCCGAACGCAGTGCTCTACCAGGCTGAGCTACACTCCGATTTTGCTTTTGTCGGACTAATGATTCCGCTCAACTGCAAAGAGGGTCAATTGTAGCAGAGCTTTTTTGTAATTTGAAGCCCCTAGACACGCAATTGACGCTCTAGCCAGTTCGGCCTCATGGGCAGCGCGCGCTCTGGCATGCTCCAGCGCCCCGCTGCTGCGGATGGCCTCCAGCACCGCTGGGAAGTCTTCACGACCACCTTCTTCAATGGCTTTGCGGACGCAGGCGGCTTGCTGCGGTGTACCGTGCTGCATGACATAAATCAGTGGCAGGGTCGGCTTACCTTCGGCGAGGTCATCACCGATATTTTTGCCGGTATCGGCTTCCTGACCTGAGTAATCGAGAACGTCGTCAACCAGTTGAAAAGCCGTGCCGAGGTGTTTGCCGTAAACGGTGAGGGCCGACTCAACTTCGGGATTGGCCTTACCGAGAATAGCCCCGAGCTGGGCGGCTGCTTCGAAAAGTTTGGCGGTTTTGTAGTGGATTACCTGCATATAACGCGCTTCATCGACATCGGCATCATGACAGTTCATCAATTGCAGCACCTCACCCTCTGCAATGACGTTGGTTGCGTCGGATAGAACACGCATGACGCGCATGTCGTCGACCTCGACCATCATCTGGAAGGCACGGGAATAGAGGAAGTCGCCGACGAGAACGCTGGCGGCATTGCCGAAGATGGCGTTGGCGGTATCGCGACCTCGGCGTAGTGCAGATTCATCAACGACATCGTCGTGCAGGAGCGTGGCGGTATGAATAAATTCAATTACTGCCGCCATATCATGGTGCTGATTGCCTTGGTAGCCGAGCGCACCGGCGGCCAGCAGCACAAGGGCTGGACGCATGCGCTTGCCGCCGCTGTGGATGATGTACTCGGCAACCTGCCGGACGAGCGTCACGTCTGAATGAAGGCGCTGGCGAATGACCGCATCGACGGCATTCATGTCGGGCCCGATCAGGGCGTAAAGATGTTCCAGTGTCACGATAGGCAATTCTCTTTTGAAGCGCGGAATCTTAGGTGGCGATGCTTGACCAGTCAAGGCCGACAAATCAAGGATGCCCTCTGAAACAGACTCAGTTTGGGCTAAACTCGTTGGATTCGAATCAGACAATGGGAGATTGGCATGGACATTCGCTCGATCATAGCGCCGACCATTCAGGATCGTGAATCGCTGGAGGAATTTGCCGACGCCCTGACAGACCGCGCTCCCGAGGTTGAGCGCGACGTTGCCCGCCTGAAAAAGACGCCGGCAGATCGCGAGGTCATCGCCGATCTTTTCCGTGCCATTCACAATATCAAGGGCGATTCCGCTCTGTGCAAATTTGAACTGGGTGTGGCAATAACGCACCCAATCGAAACCATGATGGCGCGGTTTCGAGAAGGCGAAATCCCTTTTTCTGACTTGCTAGCCGAAATGATTCTGCTTGCCGTCGATCGACTGGAGCTTGCCGCCGATGCCCTGCTCGCCGGCAAGTCACTGGAAAACCTGCGCTTGGTGGATCTTGTGCAGGGACTGGAGGTGCTCGCCTTGGCCAGCGCCAGCGACGTTGATGTCAAATGCGCTGAGCTGATCGAAGCGGTCACCGGTTTCTCCCCCGTGATCGGCGAAATATCGAGCCGCGCCCCGCGTGTCGCGACACCGAAGCGGGAACAGGTCAATGCCAGCTCTGATCTTCACTTTTTCCGTTCGCTGGCTTTACAACTGGAAAGCCGTTCGCCACTATTCAAGGGCCGCACCATGCGCATCCTGCGACTGGCGCTGGAAACCAACAAGGCCGGCGGCCTGTGCATTGATCCAGTACAGCTTGAAGCAGCCGTTTATCTGCACGATGTCGGGATGATGCTGTTGCCGGAAGCCGTTTGGCTCAAAGTTGGCAAGATGTCACCGGATGACAAACAGGCCTTGCGCAACCACCCTGGTTTTGCCGCCGGCCTGTTGCAGCGCATGCCGGGTTGGGATGTCGCCGCTGAAATTGTCGCTCAACACCATGAAATGCCCGACGGCGGCGGCTATCCGAACGCCTTGTTGAGTGAAAAAATCTGTGCCGGCGCCAAGATTTTGGCGATTGTTGATGCCTTTGAAGCCGTCATGTTCAAACACATTCACCGGGGCAAGAATCGCTCGGTGCTCCGCGCCATTGCCGAAATCAACGCCTGCGACAATCAGTTCGCCCCGGAATGGATCGCCCCGTTCAACGCTGTTATTCGCAAAACCGTCGAGAACTAATGTCGATTGATCACGAACGCCGCTTTGGTGGCGTAACGCGTCTGTATGGCGTCGATGGGGCCGAGCGCTTGCGCCAGGCGCACGTTTGTATTGTTGGGATAGGCGGCGTTGGCTCATGGAGCGCCGAGGCGCTAGCCCGCACGGGCGTTGGCCGGATTACTGCGGTCGACCTCGATATGGTGGCCGAATCCAATACCAATCGGCAGATTCACGCACTCGGTGATATTTACGGAAAAGCCAAGGTGGAGGCGATGGCCGAACGGATTCGCGCGATCAATCCTGATTGTCAGGTCACTTGCATCGAGGATTTTGTCACCCAGGAGAATGTGGGTGAGATACTGAGCCAAGGGTTTTCTGTGGTGATCGACGCTATCGATCAGATGCAAGCCAAGGCGGCAATGGTCGCCTTCTGCCGCCGCCAAAATATCCCCATCATCGTTGCTGGCGCTGCAGGTGGGCAGACTGATCCAACGCAAGTCCGCGTCACCGACCTCAGCCAAACGGTACAAGACCCGCTGCTGGCCAAGCTCCGCTCGGTGTTACGCCGCGACTATGGCTTCCCGCGTGACAGCAAAAAGAAATTTGGCGTCTCCGCTGTTTTTTCGACCGAGCCCCTACGCTACCCGAGCAAGGAGAGTAGTTGTGACGCCGAACGTGGCCCGGCGGGCCTCAATTGTGCCGGATTTGGCTCATCGGTCTGCGTCACCTCAGTCTTTGGCATGGCAGCAGCAGCGCAGGCGATCAATTTAATTACCCAGCCATGAGCAAACCGAAAAAGCTGCGTTCGCGCAAGGCCGGTCTGCCGCCGGGGTCGCTGGTCCACATCGGCGAGCTCAAGACCAGCGCACCAAGTTTTTCGCTCATCGACTTCGATGAACATGGCTTGTTTGAGACGCAACTACCTAATCCAGCCGCTTTCGCCAGTCAACCAAGAAAATTTGCCACCCGCTGGGCCAATGTTTATGGCGCCAATCAGCCAGCTGACTTAGCCATCATCGGCCAGACTTTTGGCCTGCACCCGCTGGTTCAGGAAGACATCCTGAACAACGTTCAGCGGCAAAAAATCGATGCTTACGAGGAAAACCTTTATCTCGTCCTGCATCGCTACGAGTTGAAAGAGGGACAACTCGACCTTAGTCAGGACCAGATCAGCCTGGTGATTGGCCGCGACTTTGTGCTGAGCTTCCAGGAAAGGCAGTCAAAAACCTTTGAACCCGTCCGCCAGCGCCTGCGTACCGAGCATGCCAACCTGCGCAAGGGCGGCGTCGATATGCTGGCTTATTCCTTGATTGACTCGGTGGTGGATAGCTATTTCGGCGTCATTGAGCAACTGTATGAGCACGCCGAAATATTGGAAAACGACATTCTTGGCCACGCCGTACCGGCAACGCTGGAGGGCATCCATCAGTTCAAGCGCTGCGTTAGTTACCTGCGGCGCAACCTGCACCCACTGCGCGAGCTACTGGGTACGTTGCATCGCGACGCGGGCGATTTTTTCCGTCCGGAAATGCAGTTGTATCTCCGTGACGTCTATGATCACACCGTACACATCCTTGAATCTCTCGAGGATCTGCGCGACCTGGCGACCGGCTTGCTCGACGTCTATTTGACCACGGTCAGCCACCGGGTCAATCTCGAAGTCCGGGCGCTCACTGTGGTTGCCACCATTTTTATGCCGGCCACCCTGATCGCGGGTATTTTCGGCATGAATTTTCATGAAATGCCCTGGCTGGCGTCGCCCAACGGCTTCGCCTACGCAATGGCGTTAATGGGCCTGATCGCTAGCATCATGCTGATGCTTTTCTGGCGCCGGAAGTCAGTCTAGACCTTTTGCGTATCGAGCCAGACGCTCATCCCCTGAGCGTTTAACTCAATATCGGTTTCCAATAATTCGAGCAACTCAGCTTCCGCCAACAGGCAGCCGTGCGTGCGAATTTCAGCCAGCAAATAGTCACTGAGGCTTTGCTTTATCCGCTGATGCCGATCCGCGCCGCTATTGATTTCGGCCAGCCCAAGCGCCACCATCGCATCGAGTCGGCGCAACAAATCTTCGCCCAGCGCGTGAACATGCTGCACCCGACTGTAATGCGTCAGGTACATGGCTTCCGGGTTGTAGGCAAGGAGGCGCAGAACCGACTGGCGCATTTCCGCTGGTTCAAACTGGGTCGGCGTGGTGGTCGGGAAGATGAACTGACGGGCATCAACATCAAGTTCGCGGTAGGAAAGACCGAACATGTCGCCGGTAAAGATGCCCCCGGTTTTTTGATCAACGATACAAATATGATGCCGCGCGTGTCCCGGCGTATCGAGGCAGAGAAGTTCCCGCCCAGCCAGTGAAATTACGCTGCCATCTGGCACTTCAATAATGCGCTCGGCTGGAATCGGCAGAATCTCGCCATAGACGCGCGCCACGTATTCGGCGCCATAGACCGCACTTACCCCCGCCACCAGCTTGGAAGGTTCCGCCATGTGCCGCGCCCCGCGCGCATGGACAACCAGCTTGGCATTCGGAAAAGCGGCCATCATGCTGCCCGCGCCGCCAGCATGGTCCAAATGAATATGTGTCAAAAAAACATAGTCGACCGCAGCAACCATCAGCCCAAGCTTTTTCAGCGCGGCCAGCGCATTCGGCAGCGCATCATTGCTGCCCGTATCGACAAAAGCGACATGGCCGTTCTCGATCACCATGTGAATCGCCGCCAGAATCGGCCGTACGTAACCTGCATCGAAAGCAACAATGCCGTTGCCGTAGTCTCGCCAATCAAACATTTCCATACTCCACCGTATTGTTTGCCGGATTATACTTGCCGGGTTCAAATCCAACTGACCGCCATGTCCCACTTTTTTGCCGATGACGGCGCCAAAATCCACGTCAAAATTTCCGGCGAAGGCTCGCCGATTGTCATGCTCCACGGCTGGACTTCCAGCCATCAGGAATGGCTCCCCTTTCTCGGCGCACTGAGCCCGAAGCACCGGGTTTACCGCTGGGATGCGCGCGGCCACGGCGGTCATCCGTTGACCAATGAAAACGCAGCCACAGCGCAACGCATGGCCCAGGATCTGGCCAATCTGTTCGATCACTATCAGTTGGAAAACGTCACGGCGGTCGGTCACTCAATGGGCGCCCTCACCCTTTGGCAATACATACGCGACTTTGGCACCGCGCGGCTGGGCAAACTTTGTTTCATTGACCAATCGCCGAAACTGATCACCGATGCATCATGGGAGCACGGCATTTACGGTGAGTTCGACCAAAACAAAGCCCAGGAAATGTTGTCCTGGCTGCATGACGACTTTGCCGAAGGCGTACTCAAGTTGACCGCCTTTGGCCTCAACCTGCGAGCGAAAGAGAAATACCTGAATGGCGCCAGTGGCTGGGCGCGTTCACGGGCAGCATTGCAAGCACAAGACCCGGGGCCGCTGATTGACTGCTGGACCAGTCTGACCGCCGCTGATTATCGAGATGTACTAAGTCAGATCGATGTCCCGGCGATGCTGGTCTATGGCGGTGAAAGCAACTTTTACCGGGTCGATACAGCCCACTACGTCGCCCGTCAAATACCCAACGCCATTTTGCACATTTACGAAGGCACCGACCATTCGCCCCACCAATGGCAGCGCGAACGTTTTGCCAACGAACTGATGGCCTTTATTGAGCGGCCGGCTTAAGCAGGCTGGCAAATTTTCGCCGGGCAGTCAGCGCTTTCGGGGCAACGACAACAGCGCAATAGCCTTGATCCGGATTTTTCCGGAAATAGCCCTGATGATAGCTTTCGGCTGGATAAAAAACCGGCACCGCCCCCACTTCCGTGACAATGGGTGCTGGATATGCCTTACCAAGAGTCAGTTCGTTGATCAGACCACGCGCAGTGGCTTGTTGCGTAGCATCATGCGTAAAAATCGCGGATCGATACTGTGTGCCAACATCCGCCCCTTGGCGATTCAGGCTTGTCGGGTCATGAATCGCGAAAAAAACCTCCAGCAACTGCCGGTAGGAAATAAGTTCGGGATCGAAATGAATCTCGACGACCTCGGCGTGGCCGGTTGTGCCGGTGCAGATCGCCTCATAGCTCGGATTCGGAACCGCACCACCGGCATAGCCGGAAATGACGCGGTCGACGCCAATTAATTGCTCAAATACTGCCTCCAGGCACCAGAAGCAGCCACCACCAAATGTTGACTTTTCCATTTACTCGCCTCCAGTAAAACAAAAAAGGCGGCCAAAGCCGCCTTTTTGATCAATCAGCTCAATCAAGCTGAGAATGAAGAGCCGCAACCACAGGTCGATGTTGCATTCGGGTTGCGAATAACAAACTGCGACCCCTCTAGACCTTCGGAATAGTCAATTTCCGCACCGAGCAGATACTGATAGCTCATCGGATCAATCAACAACATCACGCCATTTTTTTCCATCGTGGTGTCGTCTTCATTGACTTCCTCATCAAAGGTGAAGCCATACTGAAAACCGGAACAGCCACCACCGGTGACGAAAACGCGCAACTTCAACTCAGGATTACCCTCTTCTTCGATCAGCTCCTTGACCTTGTTGGCGGCATTGTCGGTAAAAAGAAGGATGGAGGGTGTTTCGACTACTGCATTCATGATGAAAACTCCTGAAAAAATTCGTGCGAGATTATGCTGGGCCGTTCAATCCCGGTCAATTGTATTAGTTTGACGCCGCCAGTTTTAGTTCCACCGATTTTGCACCGCGATGGACAAGATGCCCCTCAATCACCGCCCCTTGGTGCATTTCGATCATGGCGTAATCAACATCGCCGACAATCCGCGCCTTTGATTGCATTTCCAGCGAATCGCTAATGGTCACTGGTCCAACCACAGTGCCATTAGTCACCAAATGCGCGACACAAACAGCGCCTTCGATGCGGGCTTGCTCACTGAGCACCAGAGTGGACGACGAGGCGCCCTCTGCCGCCTCAACGCTACCAACCACCTCACCATCAATGCGCAAGCCGCCGGTAAAGCGAATGCTGCCCTCGACACGGGTGCCGGCACCGATCAAACTATCGATCCGTCCCTGCTGCTTGTTTTCACTTTTTTTACCAAACATAGGCCACTCCTAAAGTTGCGCCAAACGCTTCGACTTGAGTGTATCACCCTGCAGAACGCGAGCCTCAACCGCCTTCAACTCGGCACCCGGCGGCAGTTCAAAAACCCCTTCACGCCGAAGAAAATGCTTCAACTCCAATTGATACTCGCCAATAGCTGCCTTTTTATCCGGAAACAGCACCTGCTGCTCTTTCCCGGCCAAGACAAAGCTCACGGCAATCTGCAATCGGCCGCGAAACTCCGGACTCTGCTTTGCCGGCTGAAATGCCAGCAACAAACGATAGCGATATTTTGCACCAGCCTCACGAATTACCCGGAAGTTTTCCACACGAACAACAGCCTCTTCGCCAATCACCGGAATCAGCCGCTCAAACAGCAGAATATCCTCCTTGAGCGCCGCATTCTCCCGCTCCAGCCCTTCCAGCTTTGCCAGCAACTGTTGCTGCGCCGCACGCTCGATACTGACTGCATTTTGGCCCGTTCCAGCGGTCGACCGCAGCAAGATCAATTCCTCGCGCTGCTCCTGGAATTGCTGGTGAAGACTTTCCACCTCGCGCCCCGTCACGCCAACCTGATTACTCCGCAACACCAGCCAGATCAAGGTAACTAGGAACAACAACATCACCACCGCCGCCAATGCGAACCACGGCCAAGGCAAATGGCTGCGCACCACAACCCGTGACGCGGTGATGCCAAAACGCCGGCGAAATTTCTTGAGCTTTAGTGCAACAGCGGGCGTTGGCATAGACCGATCAATTCAATTTGGTCGAACATCGAATTTAAATTCGACACTGAAGACCTAGCCCCCTGAGCGGAGCACCGATGCGAGAAGCTCGGCCGAAGCAGGCAAAACGCAAGCCCGGCATGAGCAGCATCACCAACAATACCAATTCTGAACATGGCACTTCTCCAAAACAAGGCAGCATGATACTGCGCCACCCCAAAACAAAAAAGCCGCCAAGGGTATTGGCGGCTTTTCCTGCTGTCGAAGCGAATTAACGCTTGGAGAACTGCTTCCGGCGACGAGCTTTGTGGAAGCCAACCTTCTTACGTTCAACTTCACGCGCATCGCGAGTCACGAAACCAGCCTTGGACAGTGAAGGCTTCAAGGTTGCATCGTATTCGATCAGGGCACGAGTAATACCGTGACGAACTGCACCAGCTTGGCCAGACTCGCCACCGCCGATAACGTTAACCTTGATATCAAAACCAGTCAGTTGCTCAACCAGCTCAAGCGGCTGGCGAACGATCATACGACCGGTTTCACGGGAGAAGAATTGATCGATCGGCTTGCCATTAACAACAATGATGCCCGACCCACGCTTCATGAAGACACGGGCAACGGCGCTCTTGCGACGACCGGTACCGTAGAAATAACTTTCAGCCATGATGACCCCTTAAATTTCCAGAGCCTTGGGCTGCTGGGCAGTGTGCGGATGCTGGTCGCCAGCGTACATCTTCAGCTTCTTCAGCATGGCGTAGCCCAACGGACCCTTCGGCAGCATACCCTTTACGGCCGTTTCCAGAGCACGGCCCGGGAAACGTTGCTGCATCTTCTTGAAGTTGGTTTCTTTAATACCACCCGGATAACCCGTGTGACGGAAGTACTGCTTATCTTCGGCCTTGTTACCAGTAACGGCGACCTTATCAACGTTGGTAACGACGATGAAATCGCCAGTATCAACGTGCGGCGTAAAGATGGCCTTGTGCTTACCACGCAGGTGGTGAGCGATTTGAGTAGCGAGGCGGCCGAGCACCTTGTCTGTGGCGTCGACCACAAACCACTCGCGAACCACCTCATGTGGTTTGGCGGAAAACGTTTTCATGTGTGTGCCGTCCTGAAAAATGGGGCGCAGATTGGAGAAAGGCGCGGATTCTAGATGAATCACACCTCGGGTGTCAATGACTTTAACCATCGCACTCTATTGGAGACAAAAAAAACGCGGCTCGCTGAGCCGCGTTAAATCCACACCAAAGGAGGAGGGTGGAGGAGACAATCCTGAACTGGAGGACCTTTAACACCAAGTCACTGCAGTTCGTATGCTTCACATTCTGCCCGAACACTATCGATACCGCAAGCGTTATTTGTGCGGCGCACAAATAATTTATTTTATGTGCACATAAATTTTAATTAAATATTTCATTCCATTGAATTTAATATGTTTAATTAAATAATTATGCATTGATTTACAATTGTTTAATGAATAGTCAGATCGGATTCGGAGGCAAATACACAGGGATTATGCTGCAACGCAGCACAGACGCATCACTCCCCGGGGAAATTTTAATTCCGCTAAAATCCCCGCTCTTTCAAGGAGAAATGCATGGAATGCACAGTGAGATGGATGGGGAACGATGCCGGCATGTCGTTTGTTGCCGAGACAGGTAGCGGTCACGCTGTCGTAATGGATGGCGCTCCAGAGGCCGGCGGCAGAAACCTTGGCCCTCGCCCAATGGAAATGGTGCTAGCGGGTACCGGCGGTTGCTCAGCATTTGATGTAGTGCTGATTCTGAAGAAAGGCCGGCAAGCTGTGAGCAGTTGCGATGTCAGCCTAAAAGCCGAACGCGCCGAAACAGACCCCAAGGTTTTTACGCACATCCACTTTCACTACCGCGTCAAAGGTAAACAGCTCAAACCCGACGCTGTAGCACGCGCCATTGAATTATCAAAGGACAAGTATTGCTCGGCCTCAATCATGATGGCCAAGACTGCGCAGATCACCCACGACTTCGAGATTATTGAAGAAGACTGAACGCCGGCGCTTTGCCTACAGGTGGTAAGTAGCCTTGGTCATGGCTTTTGCTGCAAGTTTCATCGCAGCCTTTACCACTCCAGGCAATTCAGCCGCACCATACTGAATAGCAGTTTCCGCATGCTGGATTTCATCCAGGCGCATCTGTTCGACGATGGCTCTTGACCGCAAGTCTTTAGCCGGCAAGGTAAGCAGATGACTATCCAGGTGCGCCTCAACCTGGCGCTCGGTTTCTGCAAGGAAGCCCAGGTTCCACTTATCGCCGAGCGCACCGGCAACCAGCCCCATCGTTAACGACCCGACGTATAAGAGGGGATTCAACAGGCTTTTGTGTCCGCCCAGTTCAGCAATACGCTGCTCAGTCCAGGCCAGGTGCTCGGTTTCCTCTTCGGCAGCGCCACGTAGCGCATCTTTCACTTCGGGATCACGCGAGGTCAGCGCCTGGCCCTGATACAAGGCCTGCGCACAAATCTCACCACAATGATTAACTCGCATCAGGCCAACAACGTGCCGTCTTTGCCCCTCATCCAAGGCCACATCGGGCAAGGCAGCACCAGGCTGCTGGCGAATCGTCCGGGCCGGCGCCGATATTGTCCGTAACGCCCGGTCAAACTCAATAATTATCTGGTCTAGAGACATAAATCACTGCCGCCTGTTTAGTGGATGACCGCCTCGCCGCAAGGCATCTTTCGCCTCGGCTGCATCTTGAACAATCGTCCCGCCGGGACAAAAGTAGTCAACAAAAAGCGCCGCATGCTGGCGGTTGGCATAAGCCTCCTGGATGCGCGACCAAGTATTATTGCGTGACCTTGACCAAGAACCGTCGCGCCGCCCGGAAGCGTAAATGCGATGCGCACGGGTTTCACAACGGATGCCTTCAAAGGTCACATTGCGCCCGCCTTCCGGCGTCAAGACAAGCAACACATAGCGGATCACGCCATCTTGGCCAACAATCAGGGTCGCCAAGTCGATCAAAAACTGATTGTCGCTGGCGGCGCTGACATAAAAAGCCTGTAACGTTTCATCCTTTGGGGCAGCCGGCAATTGGACTTCGTTTTCCTGCCACTGCTTCGATTCGTAGTCTCCCTCCAAATCAGCGAATGCATGCCCACAAATGGCGAATGCACCAAGCAAAAACAGGCATTTACCCAGAAACGACATCGGATTTCCCCTCTTCTGGCGCCGCCAAATCCGGCTCGGCTGAAGACATGCTGGCACGCACGATTTTGCCCCGCCGATCGAAATCGACAAAGCGAACCAGCTCATTCAAGGCGTGCTCATAAACGCCGCGCTTAAATTCAATCACGGCATCGAGCGGAATCCAGTAATCATGCCAACGCCAGGCATCAAACTCCGGTTTTTTTGTGGCGCGCAGGCTGACGTCATTGTCACGCCCAACGAGGCGCAGCAAAAACCAGATCTGTTTCTGTCCTTTGTAGGAACCACGCCATTCGCGCTTAATCCAGTGTGTCGGCACTTCATAACGCAACCAGCCTTTGGTTCGTCCGAGAATACGCACATGCTCGGGCAGCAGCCCGACCTCTTCATACAGCTCACGATACATGGCATCTTCCGGCGTTTCGCCGCGTTTGATGCCACCTTGTGGAAACTGCCAGGAGTGCTCCCGTATGCGCTTACCCCAGAAAACCTCGTTCTTCGCGTTACAAAGAATAATGCCGACGTTCGGGCGATAGCCTTCACGGTCGAGCATAAAAATCCTGCAAAAATTAAAAGTTACCCTGATTCTTTCACAAAGCACGCCTGCGTGCAAAGCGCCGCCACCGTGTAAAATCGCCTTTTCGCAACGAATTCAAGAGCATCCCATGCGCACTTCGCAGTTCTTTTTGACCACTTTGAAGGAAGCCCCCTCGGACGCTGAAGTTATCAGCCATCAACTGATGCTGCGCGCCGGGTTTATCAAGCGTGCCGCCTCCGGCATTTACACCTGGATGCCGATCGGCCTGCGCGTCTTGCGCAAGGTTGAACGTATCGTCCGCGACGAGATGGACAAGGCCGGCGCACTGGAACTGCTGATGCCAGCGGTACAACCAGCTGAACTGTGGCAGGAGTCTGGGCGCTGGGAGCAATACGGCCCGGAACTGCTGCGCTTCAAGGATCGTCATCAACGCGAATTTGTCATTGGGCCGACACACGAGGAAGTCATCACCGACGTCGTGCGTCGCGATGTCAAGAGCTATCGCCAGTTGCCAATTCACCTCTATCAGATCCAGACCAAGTTTCGCGATGAAATCCGCCCCCGTTTTGGTGTCATGCGCAGTCGTGAGTTCTTGATGAAGGACGCCTATTCCTTCCATACATCGTTCGCCGACCTGGAACGTGAATACAAAAAAATGTACGTAACGTACAGCCGGATTTTCAGCCGAATTGGCCTTAAATTTCGTGCCGTTGCGGCCGATACCGGCTCCATCGGCGGTACTGGCTCGCATGAGTTTCATGTTCTCGCCGACTCCGGGGAAGACGATATCGCCTTCTGCCCGGATTCCGATTACGCCGCCAACGTTGAACTGGCCGAAGCGCTAGCGCCAACAACGCCGCGTGCGGCGGCTGGCAAGGCCATGGAAAAAATCCATACGCCCGGCAAGATGGCCTGCATTGATGTCGCCAAGTTTCTCGACATCTCACTCGACCAGATCGTCAAGACAATCGCCGTGGTCAGTGAAAAGGAGGATGGCAGTTCAACTTTCGCCCTTCTGCTCCTGCGTGCCGATCACGAATTGAACGAAATCAAGGCGAGCAAGATTGCCGCCATCTCCCCCTTCCGTTTCGCCACCGAAGCCGAAGTGATTGAGCACATGGGCTGCAAACCGGGTTTTATCGGGCCTGCTGCGGTCGACGGCAAAAAAATGGCAATTTTCGCGGACAGAACTGTCGCCGCGCTGAGCGACTTTGTCTGCGGCGCCAACGAAGCCGGCTACCACCTGACCGGCGTGAATTTTGGCCGCGATTTGCCCGAGCCGGAAGTGGCTGACTTGCGCAATGTTGTCGTAGGTGATCCGTCGCCAGATGGCAAGGGGATTCTGAAAATCTGTCGCGGCATCGAAGTGGGTCATATTTTCCAGCTTCGCCAGAAATACGCTCAAGCGCTGAACTGTGCTTACCTCGATGAAAACGGCAAAAGCCAGATCATGGAAATGGGCTGCTACGGCATTGGTGTCTCACGCATCGTCGGCTCGGCTATTGAGCAAGGCAACGACGAGAAAGGGATTGTCCTGCCGACCGCCATCGCACCGTTCGAGGTTTGCGTCGTACCGATGGGCTACCACAAGAGCGAAGCCGTCAAGGCTGCGGCCGATCAACTTTATGCCGAGCTGAAAGCGGCCGGCATCGACGTTATCCTTGACGACCGCAACGAGCGTCCCGGCGTCATGTTTGCCGACATGGAACTAATCGGTATCCCGCATCGCGTCGTCATTGGTGAACGCGGCCTGAAAGAAGGCCAGGTTGAATACAAGGGCCGACAGGATGCCGAACCCACTTTGTTGCCGCAGGGCAACATTATCAGCAGCCTCAAGGGAAAGTTGTGCGTCGGCTGATTGCCGCGCTTTTGATGTTTAGCACGCCGGCAGTCTTTGCCGGTGCGCAACAATACATACCGTTTTTGACCAGCGTTCAGGCGGCGCTGCACAAGGCAGTATCGGACGCCCGCCCTTCAGTCAGCTCCTTCCGTGACCCCATGGACGCGGTGGATTGGCTCGGCGAAATGTCACGCCGACTGGAAAAGCGCATTCCGAACCGGGAATACCGGATCGATTTGCTGCGCAGCGTGCATTACGAGGCCACCCGGGCCGGGCTTGATCCGCAACTGGTATTGGGCCTGATGCAGGTTGAATCGGGCTTTCGCAAATACGCCGTCTCTTCGGCCGGAGCCCGTGGCTACATGCAGGTCATGCCATTTTGGGTCAAATTAATCGGTCGACCGGAGGACAGTCTGTTCGATCTGCGCACCAGCCTGCGCTATGGCTGCACCATCCTGCGCCACTATCTGGATATCGAAAAAGGCGACATTTTCCGCGCCCTTGGTCGCTACAACGGCAGCTTGGGCAAACCGGAATATCCCAACATGGTCCGTGCCGCCTGGCAGAATCAGTGGTCTTACGAAAAAGCCGCCCGACTAGCTCAAGCCGGGCGCTGATTCACAGAGTTTAGCGCCCCATGCCGGGGATCATCCCCTTCATGCCGCGCATCAGTTTACCGATGCCACCCTTGGAAAACTGTTTCATCATCTTCTGCGTTTGCTCGAACTGGCTGAGCAGGCGATTCACTTCCTGCACCTGAACACCAGAACCGAGCGCGATACGACGCTTACGGCTGGCCTTGATCAACTCAGGCTTGGCGCGTTCAGCCGGCGTCATCGAATTAATGATGCCTTCAACGCGACCAATCAGCTTGTTCTCGGCACCGGCGGGCAGCTTCCCTGCCGCTTGGGCAATCTGCGCCGGCATTTTATCCATCAACGCCGAGAGACCGCCCATATTGCGCATCTGGGCCATCTGCTCCTTGAAATCATTGAGGTCAAAACCCTTGCCGGATTTCAACTTCTTGGCGAAAGCGACGGCCTTTTCTTCATCCAACCCTTTACGCGCATCCTCAATCAGCGATAGCACGTCGCCCATGCCAAGAATCCGCGAAGCCATCCGCTCCGGGTGGAAAGCCTCCAGACCAGAGAGCTTTTCGCCGACACCAGCAAATTTGATCGGCTTGCCCGTCACGTGACGCACCGACAAGGCTGCACCGCCGCGCGCATCGCCATCCAGTTTGGTCAGCACAACACCAGTCAGCGGCAGCGCCTCGTTAAAGGCCTTGGCAGTATTGACCGCATCCTGGCCCAACATGGCGTCGACCACAAACAGCGTTTCAATCGGGTTAATTGCCGCATGCAGCCGTTTGATTTCGGCCATCATTTCTTCGTCGACCGCAAGACGCCCCGCCGTATCGACCAACAAGACATCATGGTAGTGACGCTTGGCCCAATCCACCGCAGCCAGCGCAATTGCCTCCGGCTTTTCACCGCCCGTCGACGGGAAGAAGTCAACGCCGGCTTGCGCGGCCACCGACTTCAACTGCTCAATAGCCGCCGGTCGATAGACGTCACAAGAAACCACCAAGACTTTTTTCTTGTGGTTTTCCTTCAGAAACTTGCCCAGTTTACCCACAGTGGTCGTCTTGCCGGCCCCTTGCAGGCCCGCCATCAGGATAATTGCCGGCGGCTGGGTATTAAAATTGATCCCCTCATGAGCATCGCCCATGATCTTGGCCAACTCTTTATGCACCACGCCAACCAGTGCTTGACCCGGGCTGAGCGAACCAAGCACCTCTTCGCCGACCGCTTTTTCCTTCACGGCAGCGATGAAGTCCTTGACCACCGGTAGCGCCACATCGGCCTCCAGCAGGGCCATACGGACTTCGCGCAGGGCATCGGCGATATTGGATTCAGTCAGGCGAGCTTCGCCCTTGAGCGTCTTCATGACGCGGGCAAGGCGATTGGTCAGGTTATCGAGCATGTCAGTTGGGCTTCTAGTAGAATTCGAGGATGGCCGACATTGTAATTCAGCTTCTGCCGCACATTCTCGCTGCCCTGTTATATGGCGCGCTCGGCTTCCACTTCTGGAACACCCGTTGGCGCGAAAGTGAAAACCAGTGCGTCGCCTGCCCCATGCAAACATGGGAACGCAGCGCCATTGCTGCCGCGCTGCTTATTCACGCCAGTGGCCTCTACGTTGCCCTCTTCTCGGAAGCCGGCATGCGCTTCTCCTTCAGCTTCGCCTTATCACTGATGATGTGGCTGGCTGTCCTGATTTACTGGCTGGAAAGTTTCATGTCACGCATGGAGGGCATGCAACCCATGGTGCTGCCACTGGCCGCCGCCTGCACTGCGCTGCCTGTTTTTTTCCCGCAAGTACACTTGGTCGCCCATGCCAACGCCACCGGCTTCAAGCTGCACTTTTTGGCCGCCATGCTGGCCTACAGTCTGCTTACTTTGTCTGCGTTGCACGCCATTTTTATGGGTTTTACGGAAAGGGCGCTGCATCAACGCTCATTAAAGTTTAGCCTGAACAGCCTACCCCCCCTGCTGACCATGGAGTCACTGCTTTTTCGTATGCTGCTGGTCGGTTTCATCCTGCTGACATTGACCGTTGGCAGTGGCGTATTTTTCTCCGAAGCCCTGTTCGGCAAAGCGCTCACCCTCGACCACAAAACGCTGTTCGCCTTCGCCTCTTGGGGCATTTTCGCAACCCTGCTGGTTGGTCGCCATGCTTGGGGCTGGCGCGGCAAGCGCGCCTTACGCTGGACACTTGCCGGCTTTGCCGTGCTCATCCTTGCCTATGTCGGCAGCCGCTTCGTCGGCGAAGTAATTCTGGGACGCCTGTAATCCGTGGATGAAATTCCCTTATCAGCAATGCTGATAACGCTGGTTGTACTACTTGCCCTATCAGGCTTTTTCTCGCTAAGCGAAACAGCGATGATGGCATCAAACCGTTTTCGCTTGCGCCACCTCGCCCAATCAGGCCACCACGGCGCCAAGAAGGCCCTTGACCTACTTAACCGCACCGATAAGATGCTCGGCGTCATACTTCTCGGCAACAACCTGGTTAACTCTGCCGCAGCAATGCTGGTCAGCATCATCACCATCGAGTTAATTGGTGATGAAAAATGGGCGCTGGGCCTCAGCACCCTGACAATCACCTTTGCCATTCTCGTTTTCTCCGAGATCACCCCAAAAATCATCGGCGCCACCTACGCTGATCGCCTCGCGCTCATTCTAGGCCACATTTTGACCCCTCTGCTGCGCCTGGCCTACCCGGCAGTCTGGTTTGTAAACCTATTTGCCAGCGGGTTACTCAGCCTGCTCCGACTGAAACCAAAAGAGTCGGGCCAGACTAGCCAGATGTCCCCCGAGGAGTTACGGAGTCTGGTGCTCGAGTCATCGAACCTGATCCCGAAGAAACACCGCGCTATCCTCTCCAGTCTTTTTGACCTGAGCAATATTACGGTCGAAGATGTCATGACGCCACGCGGCAGCATCGAAATTCTTGACCTTGATCTGCCCTGGGATGAAGCCCGAGCCCAACTGGCAACGAGCCACCACAGCCGCCTCCCGGTCTGCCGGGAGTCACTGGATCAACTTGTCGGCGTACTCCCCGTGCGCCGACTTCTGGCCAGCATTGGCGATCCGGAATTTGACAAAGAAGCGCTGTTATCGCAACTACAAGCCCCGTACTACATTCCGGCAGGCACCGCTGTTTTTTCACAACTTGCTTTCTTCCAGGAAAATCGCCAACGCATTGGTTTTATTGTTGATGAGTACGGTGAAATTCTTGGGCTACTGACGCTGGAAGATATTATTGAAGAGTTCGTCGGCGACTTCACCACCTCACTTCCCGGGCTAGGCCATAAACTGAAATGGTCGCCCGAAGGCGATGTAATCGTCGAGGGATCTCGCCAACTTCGCGAAATCAACCGTATGTTAGGCCTCGACTTGCCGCTGGATGGCCCCAAAACTCTCAACGGTCTGATCCTTGATTACTTTCAAGACATTCCGGAAGCAGGATTAAGTATTAAATTGAGTGGTGTGCCGATAGAAATTTTGCAGACAAGAGATCGCAGCGTGATCAATGTACGTATTTACCGCCCATAGTCTGGTTAAAGGCGACTGCCCGCCTGTCCTGCCTTTACAAACACTCTCTTGCGTAGCATCATCAGCTGATCTAGACAGCATTTGACGATCATCAATGGCAGCGACTCCTCAAAATCCTCCACTTAGCGGCTTGGCGCGTGCGCTCGTTCAGGCTGGCCAACTCAAGGAGGTTGAGGCAGAGCAACTGCTTTCTCAAGCCAGTAGCGCCAAGATTTCCCTGATTGAGCAGATCATTCTCAGCCAGAAGGCATCCGCAGCGACGATCGCGCGCTTTATCGCCGACACTTTTGGTTACCCCCTGCTTGATCTCGCCGCCTTCGACGAAGCACACATTCCCGAAAATGCGATTGATCGAAAACTAATCGCAACGCACAAGGTTATTCCGCTCAACAAACGCGGCAACCGTCTCTCGGTGGCCATTGCCGACCCAACCAACCTGCGCGCGCTTGACGAAATCCGTTTCCAGACGGGGCTGACGGTTGATCCAATTGTGGTCGAGCATTCGAAACTGGCGGCGCTGGTAGCGAAGTATTCTGAATCCGCCGCTGATTCGATGAAAAGTCTCGTCAGCGACGACATCAATCTCGACTTTCTTGATGAGGACTCTACCGCCAAGGCCGATGAGGCAGCCGGTCAGGACATTGATGATGCGCCGGTCGTCAAGTTCATCCAAAAAATGCTACTCGACGCCATTAATGACGGCGCTTCGGATATCCACTTCGAACCTTATGAAAAATTTTATCGCATCCGTTTCCGGGTCGATGGCATCCTGCGTGAAATCGCCACCCCGCCGCCGGCCATCAAGGAAAAGATTGCTTCTCGCATCAAAGTAATCTCCCGCCTCAATATCGCAGAGAAACGCGTGCCGCAAGACGGCAAGATGCGCCTAGTTCTATCCAAAACCCGCACGATTGATTTCCGGGTCAGCACTCTGCCAACACTGCAGGGCGAAAAAATCGTACTGCGAATTCTCGACCCGGCTTCGGCAACATTGGGCATTGAAGCCCTCGGCTACGAACCCGAACAAAAAGCGGCCCTGCTTGATGCGGTCAACCGCCCGTACGGCATGGTTCTGGTAACCGGCCCAACGGGTTCCGGCAAAACTGTCTCACTCTATACTTGCCTGAATATCCTGAACAAGGATGGCATCAACATCTCGACGGCAGAAGACCCGGCTGAAATCAATTTGCCGGGGGTCAATCAGGTCAACATCGATGACCGTGCCGGACTGACCTTCCCTGTCGCCTTGAAAGCCTTTCTCCGCCAGGATCCGGATGTCATCATGGTGGGCGAAATTCGTGATCTGGAAACCGCCGAAATTTCCATCAAGGCCGCCCAGACAGGGCATATGGTGCTATCAACCCTGCATACCAACGACGCACCACAAACCATTACCCGCCTAATGAATATGGGCGTTCCAACTTTCAACATTGCATCGAGCATTAACCTGATCACGGCGCAACGCCTTGCCCGTCGCTTGTGCAATTGCAAAAAGCCAATCACCGCTCCAACTCAGGCGCTGCTTGATGCTGGCTACAAGGAAAGTGACCTTGATGGCAGCTGGACGCTTTATGGCCCCGGCGGCTGCGAACGCTGCAAGGGATCTGGCTACAAAGGCCGGGTCGGCATCTATCAGGTAATGCCTATTACCGAAGCGATGCAGCGCCTGAT
>Ga0136636_10000564_pt1 | contig 19463 bp, 20 predicted proteins | sample AntDrymUQ8522106_2_FD_104653 | JGI IMG/M metagenome (GOLD analysis project Ga0136636, IMG submission 104653) | Polar desert sand microbial communities from Dry Valleys, Antarctica - metaG UQ852 (21.06) | ecosystem: Environmental > Terrestrial > Soil > Desert | place: Antarctica: Dry Valley... | reverse complement strand
AGAATTAGATCGGCGTTGTGCAGTGCTGATTTAAGTAATTGGCTATCTATGTCCCATGCTTCTACACCATGACAGATCGTTACATATTTTGTACCAAGCAGTTTTTTGAGAAGTAAAGCAATTGGCGCAAAATTAAGATGGGTCATAATGATCAGATCAGGCTTTTGGGCGATCGCAGATATTATTAGCCGCAAAGCAAATACAAGCGTTCTGAGAGGAGATTTAGTCGTACCTGAGCCGTAAAAATGTGTGTGTGAATGTTTATGAGAATAGCGATCGCTATTCTTAGTAATGGCTTTATTAACGCTTTCTTGGATGATTTGCTCAGTATCATTTTTGATAAATACTTCCAAGTCAGCTTGCGGATAAAGATTCTGAATTGCTTGTAGAAAGAAGCCTGAAAATACTTGGATTCCTCCCTTGCTGGCAAAGAGTTCAGGAATCCACAGATGTATTTTTTTAGATTTAGCCATCTTCTAATTGCATCGAATCGACAGTTTCTATTATGAGAGCATTTGTGACATTTTTAGTCTCTAAGCTCTCGTAAATATGAAAATTGTTATAGCGCTTTATACTTTTTTAACCCCCCAGAGAGATTTTGAAAGTGCCGCGAAGCAGCACTTTCAAAATCTCTCTGGGGTTGGGTTTGCACGCAAAGTTGGGACTAACCAAAAAAGCTGTAGCGCACGCTGTGCGTGCGCTACAGCTTTTTTGGCTTTTAAGGTTACGAAGTAAAAGACTTTCCTAAACCGATTTCAGCGAGGCGTTTGCGGAAAATAATCGAGCTTTTATCCCCAGCAATATGTACCTCATCGGCAAGACAAATCGGCAAATCCTCTGGCCATTGCTCCTCAACGATAGCCCTGTCTTCATCAAAGACCTGATGATTAAAGTCGAGTGTGTCTTGCAATGGTGCATCCTTATCAAAGTTGCGACAAATTGGTACAAATACTTTCGTCTCGCGCGCAGAAACTGGCGAAGCTGCATTCATAACATGGAGCTTTCCGTGAGGGAAGAAGACCGTTAATTTGGCCGTAAAGGGAACAAACAATTCAAATAGTCTGCGCCACATAAAATCAGACGGGGCTAAGTGCTTCATTCCATGAGCATAGTTACTAACAGTGCTGATGTAGTCGGCGCGAAATCCTGAAGGAGTTTGCTTGATCGCATAGTCTGGCACTTCAGGATTATCCTGTTCACCAAAGGACTTGGCATGGATAAAGGCAAAGTGACTCACATCTAAAAATCCTTCCACTTGTCGCCCTGCGGCGGCTTTTAATTCCACAACATCGGGTAGAACTTGAATGTAATCGGGATCTTCCCATTCATCAAGCTCTGGGAATGGCACAGTTCCATTGTCTACTAGCCTCGTCCAGACTAGACCATAGCGTTCCATTACTGAATAAGTTTTTAGTTTGAGTCTTGCTGGTATTTTGGCATTCGGCTCCGCAGGAATACAAACACATTTAGCATCGCGATCATACTGCACACCATGATAAGGGCAGATAAGGCGATCATTTTCAATCCTACCCAAGCTTAAAGGAGCGCCTCGGTGCAGGCATAAGTCTTTGGCAACGATTATCGTACCGTCAGAAACTCGATAAATTACTAAGCGCTCATCTAGTAGGCGAGTTCCATAAGGCTTTTCGGCTGTGATTTCATGGGAGAAAGCGACAGGATACCAAAATGGGGCAAGTGCTTGCCAATCACTTGAACTAAAAGTGCAGTTGCGGGGTAAAGACACTTCTTTAGTTGTTACCATAAATATCACTTTTGTTGTGTAAACATATGCTTGACGTTACAACTAGAAATTGTATATGTCTGTATAACTTTGCACGAATCGGTTTATAGCTGTCGCCAAATCAAAACCCAAAAGAGAGATGCGGCGCTCAGCGCCGCATCTCTCTTTTGGGTTTTTAAGTTAGAAAATGGCAACGCTATTTTCTAACTTGGTATAACAAGACTGGCGACAGCTATAAAATGAGAATTTTTGTTGTGGAAGCCAAGCATCTAAATATAAAATTCAAAGCCCTATGACGCACACGTATCATGCGCCATAGGGCTTGATTATCAAACTAAGTAAATTAGTTACTTTTTAAAGCCCATGAAAGTTGACATATATAAATTTCCACAAAATAGCCCTGACGATTTGACAGCTCTACGATCTGCGATCGCCTCAGGAGAGATCAAACCGCAACAAATTGTTGCCATCATGGGCAAAACTGAGGGAAATGGCTGTGTTAATGACTTTACTAGAGGATTTGCAGTCCAAACTCTCAAAACCTATTTGGGTGAACTCGTCGGCAAAGATCAGGCAAATTCTATCGTTTATGTGATGTCTGGAGGCACTGAGGGTGCGTTGAGTCCACACATGACTGTTTTCACCCTTCAGCCATCTTTGCTAGATGCTCCATCGAGGATGTCTCTTGCTCTGGGAGTCATTCACACTCGCGACTTCACGCCTGCGGAAGTTGGCTCTTTGACGATGGTTAGCGAAGTGGCGACAGCAGTTAATCAGGCGATCGCCAAGGCAGGAATAGCCAAAAGTGACGTACATTTTGTGCAGATTAAATGCCCACTGATTACAAGTCATGATCGCCAGAGGATCGATGATCAAAGTAGCCAACTCCCCAGCAAATTTATTAGTAGCTATCAGTCGATGGCATATTCGCGAGGTGCTTCGGCTTTGGGAGTAGCTGTAGCTTTAGAAGAAATTCGTTTAGAAAATATCCAGCCAGAAGATATTTGCCAAAATTATGACCTCTATTCCACAGTTGCCTCAACTTCAGCAGGCGTAGAGCTGAGTAATTGTGAGATTTTAGTGTTGGGTAATTCGCCTCAAGCCACCAGTAATTTTGTGATTGGGCATAGCGTGATGAACCATGCCCTAGACGTGCAATCAATACTTCAGGCGATCGCGAATACAGGACAGTCGAGCGATCGGGTCGTAAATATTTTTGCGAAGGCAGAGGCTGATCCATCGGGACAACTGCTAGGAAGGCGGCACACAATGATGGATGACTCAGATATAAATCACACCCGCATGGCTAGGGCTGTGGTTGGGGCAGTTGTGGCTTCTGTGGTTCAAGATCCTATGGTTTATGTTTCGGGAGGTAGTGAGCATCAAGGGCCTTCGGGGGGTGGACCTGTCGCCGCGATCGCACGTCTTTGAATAGGATGGAGTAAAATAGACCATAGTTTTTTATCACCGCTGCCATGAGTCAAACCGATAATATTGAAGAACGCTTTCGCGAATTAGAGCGAGAAGTAATGGGCAAGCAAGCTAGCAGCCAACCTCAAGATCCAAACAAACGGGCTGAACCAGAATTTGTGGCGATCGGTCAAAGTGTCGATACTGCCAAAACTGGACTAAGTAGCTTGATTAGCTCGGTAAATAGCCTCACGGGAGCCACCAAAGTTGCCGCGATCGCTGTCCTTGGTCTAGTTGCCTTTACGATTTTAAATTTTGTGTTCAAATTAGTTGCCGCCGCCATCTCCATCGGTATTATGGCTCTAGTTGGATTCATTCTATACAAGGTATTCTTTGAGCCAAGTTCAACCAAATGAACTTATAGATTTATGTAGCTCTGAGTTCAGGTTTTCTCTAAGTTAAATTTCTGAATATCTACAAGAATATTTATCAAGACTGAGCAAACAGCTTTAATTCATATCCTTTATCAAGACTAAATCCTATGGCAATATCCCGTCGCCCCATTCAGCCTCGGTTGCGCTCAATGCCACTGCGTAAGACTCCTTCGGCGCTATACATTCAAATGCATCAACTCGCCAATGAAAAAGAACGCTTGCAGGAAGAGTTAGTCCGTGTGTGCGATCGCCAGCAGCAAATCATAGCTCGCCTCGCTGAATTAGATTGCAACCTAGCCAAATTAGACCTTGATTTGGAAAATAATGCGGCGAATGCTGATATGTCTGAATCCCAATTTGTCAACAAGATTAAAGCCAAGCCTATAGAGCGTATTCAAAAAGTCCAGAACTCTGGCTATCAAACTATGAACATTGACTATTAACCACAAAAGGGGAGTCGGCTTAGCCGACTCCCCTTTTGCTATAAAACCCAGAAAAGTTTTTAAAAATGCCGCAAAGCGGCATTTTTAAAAACTTTTCTGGGTTTTATAAACAGCCCAAAGCGCCGCATAACCATAAATAAATTTTATAACCTGCGAAATTAATCCGAAATAAACGGGTACTATAAAAACAATTACCCGTAAATAAATGGTAAATTTGAGCCAAGAGCAAATTGATAATATTGGCGCTTATATGCAGTTTGAGCGACAGTTTTATGAGCAGCAGGGAATGGGTTTGGGATTGAGTATTGCCAAAACCCTGATTGAGTTTTATGGCGGTAATCTCGCGATCGCCAGCAAAGAAGGAGTTGGCACAACTCTAACTATTTCAATTCCTAGTAACTAAATGTGGCGGCGCTTAGCGCCGCCACATTTAGTTACTCACCTTACGCAGAAAATTCTAAGCCCCTCATCCCCTAACCCCTTCTCCTGCGGGAGAAGGGGTTAGGGGATGAGGGCAGATCTTTGCTAAGGTCGCCGCATCAGTTATTAGCCAATCAGTGGTCTAAAGCCGTGCTTTACGGATACTTTGCCGATCTTATCCATATTCTCAATACTGATTTGGTTACGTCCCCATGAGAAACTACTGTGCCATCCTTCAAACTCTAGAAGCATCGCCTCCGCAAAACAGGCAAAAAGTTGACGCGCTGGAGCCGTCATATTCACTATTTTCATGATTTTCCAATCAATATCGAGGCTATGCTCTACGATACCTCCATCAATCACATGAACCCCCTCTTCTTGGAGGAGGTCACTCATATTTTTGGGATAGCCGCCATCAATCAAAATGCAAGGTCGCTTAAGCGTACTCGCATCGATCGCCATCCCTTTTGCCATACTCGCCACCCATACAATAATATCGGACTGGGGTAAAGCAGTCTCCATATCTAAGACCTTACCCCGTCCAAGCTGAGCTTGTAATTCTTGTAAACGTTCTTGATTGCGGGCAACTAGCAATAGGTCTTTGATATTGGTGCGAGCATCTAGCCATCGACAGACAGCGCTACCGATATCCCCTGTTGCGCCGCAGACAGTTACTGTCGCTTTTGCTAAGTCAATACCAAACTTACGGCTAGCCTCTTCGATTTGCCGACAAATAATATAAGCCGTATGGGTATTGCCTGTGGTAAAGCGATTAAACTCTAATTGAATATTCCGCACACTCGACATTTGACTGAGATTAAAGTTCTCAAAAATAATCGAAGAGAATCCTCCTAGAGCCGTGATGTCAATATCATTTTTTTGAGCTAGAGCCATCGCATTGAGGATCTTGCGAATTGCTGTTTTAATTTTGCTAGCTGCCAACATTTCGGGCAAGAAGCAAGACTCCACATACAGCCCCTCGATCTGCTGCCCTGTGGCACTCGTAACTTTGATGCGATCGACAATTTGGGGCGGGGCGCTACACCAAAATTCCAAACCTTGATCGGCATATTCGGGATAGCCTAATTCCCTTGCTACAGACTGAGCGTGTTCAAGACTTGTCAAATGCCCTATGAGACCAAACATCGATTGCGGTTACCAGTTACAGTTATCAACGAAAAGTACAGCTCTTTGCGCTTTTATAAAATCCAGAGAAGTTTTTAAAAGTGCCGCAAAGCGGCACTTTTAAAAACTTCTCTGTACTCTTTAAAGCCTCAACAGGCTGTAAGTGTAGTCGCGCCAACGGCGCGACTACACTATTAATTAAGCAGCCGCCAGACCCATGGCAGACATTCTCATGATGTCACGGGTATTGAAGCCGATTTTGCCGAGGCTTTCGCCATACTGGATCATGAAGTCTTCAATTAAAGCTTCCTTTTCCATACCAAGAACTTTGGCATCGGTTTCGACTTGGTTGAGCATTTTCCAGACGATGGGCAGATTTTGACGATTAGCAGACTCTAAAGTTGATTTGGAGTCTGTAAAATGATTTTGCAACCATTCTTCGCCAAAATTAAGATGTAAATATTCTTCTTTGACCACACCTTCAGTAATCTTGCGAGCAAAAGGATCAGCAACAGGAATATAAATATTGTAAGCAGCGATCGCAAAGCACTCAATAATTAGTGATTGGATCAGTAGACAGGTCACAATATCCCCTGTGGCAAATGCTTTTTGAAAGTTGCTATGCAGTTGTGCAAAGAATTTCTCAGCAAAATCCATGTCTGGTGTCACCTTAAGATTTTTACCGCAAGCAGTGAAACCTTTTTTGTGGCGATCCTCCATCTTTGCAAGTCTTTTAAAGTCTTCAGTAAATTCGGGCAGCAACTCCGCTAGTTGGAGATAATTGCTGTATGCCTCAGCTTCGCCCTCAATGACGATCGCATTGATTCGGCTGTAGGCATCGCGATATGTTTCTGTTTGATAGTCAATCGCGACAGCTTCAAGTGTTTGCCCCATGTTTTGCCTCTTTTAGTATCCCTACTCAATAAAAGTTAATCTCTAGCTATTTTATGCTAAGTAGCACAATGCAATGAAAATTAAACCTCCAAGACTTGAGTTTTCATAATCTAGTTGTCGTCATATGCTCAATAAAGTGCCGCAAAGTGCTGCGCTTTTAACAACAAAGCTAAATACAAAACCTATGGTATGGGCTACGCTTGCGCCGCAAGTTTTGTATTTTTTTGTGTTTAGCTCTACTTATTTAGCAAGTGACCATAAATTTGCATTAGCCTCTGGTAATTTGCTGAGCTTGTGTAAAAGTTTTGATAAGTTTGTTGAGCGTTACTGCCCATCGCTCTCATTGCGTCTAGATTTGTGCCACACCAGAGTAATTTTGCAGCCCACAAGTCCATGCGATCGCTGGGAATTAAAAAGCCATTGTGTTCTGGGGTAATCAGTTCCGACAGAGCACCTAAGTCTGACGCAAGTACAGGTTTTCCACAAGCAAAGGCTTCAACCACTACCCGCCCAAAGGTCTCATACCATTGTGACGGCACGGCGATCGCTGTTGCCGACTGCATTGCTTGCATAATCTCGTCGGGAGGCAAATATCCTAAAAACTTAACATTCTCTAAACCTGAATCATAAACAAATTGCTCTAATTTTGATTTCTCTGCGCCATCGCCAAGAATTGTTAGTCGCCAATCTGGTTTATTTAGAGCTGCCCAAGCTTTTAATAACATAATCACTCCTTTTTCTGGGGATAGTCTGCCAACAAATAGAAAATTAGGTTGATCAGAAATTTTTAATCCTAATTTTAATCCTAAGTGTTTACAGACAGGAGGATTGATTACATAGGATTTTACATAGAGGCGATCGCTGCTAATGCCGATTTCTTTGAGTTTATCTGCCGCAAAGTGGCTAGGTGTAATGAATCCACTTACATCCTTTTGCCAAGTGCGCCGCCAACGATTGACGGAGATCATTGCCCAAACTGCTAAAGAAGCGATCGCCGAATCACGGTAACAGCCATAGCGAACACCACGCCAAGGATTATGCCCCACGCAAGCTTCGCAAATTTTGCCATTTCTTAATAAGTATCCATTCAAACAACCTAGTCGGAAATTATGTAAATGTTGAATTGAGGGGATATCTAGCGATCGCGCCGCCGCATGAACTGATGGAGAGAATAGTGGAAAAAAATTTTGAACATGGACAAGATCAGGTTTTAGCTTTTGAAACTGCGATCGCATTTCACGATAAACCTTAAAGTTCCAAGCAGTCTCTGCAAATAGTTTTAGCTTATCGAATAGCGAATAGGCTTTAATGATGTCATTGTGAACTTCAATTAGCGTTACGCGGTGACCATATTCTCGCAATAGTTCCACATCTGCGTCGGTTGAGACATCCTCGCCGCCAGCATATTGATAGCGATTATGCAGCATCACAATATGTAGAGGTTTAGACATAAAAACGAACTAGCCAAGAGATTGATTTGGCTATGAATAAGGGGATGCCAATCAAAATACCATATTTATAAGTATGGAAATAAAACTGTGTTGGTAAATGATAAGGCGATTTATAATTCCCAAAAATTAACTTTAGAGTGCGATTTTTTGACTTTCTAATATAATTAGAAAAGCTATGAATCGGATCTTTTTCTTCAATTAAAGTCACCTTGGCTTTGCCTAAAATATAAACTTTAAATCCTGCTCTAGTTGCCTTTAAGGTATACATTCCATCACCAGCATATTGTCTAAATTTAGCAGCATCGGGCGCGCCAATCTGTTTAAATATAGTTGCTGATATCCCGACACAATAACCACTTAATCCATCAACTTCAACTACTTCATTTTCCCTAGCTTTAATTCTTGAACGACCTTTAAAACCAGTTTCTACTAGTTCTCCTGACTCTGAGGCATAACAAGATGCCCCCACAATTGAATTAGGATGCTCACATAAAAAATTTACTAACAAATCCAAAGTGTTTGGTTCAGTTTGGCTGTCATCATTTAACCAAATAAAATGCGTTGCGCCATGTTCATAAGCATATTTCATACCGAGTGCGATCGCCCCCGTCCACCATAAGTTTCCATCGCCTTTGAGAATAGTAGCTTCAGGATAGTTTGCGGTAACTTCTTCAGAAGTGCGATCGCTAGAGCCATCATCAACCACAATCACCTGATATTTCTGCAAATCACCATTAGTTTTTAAATTCTCTAGACAAGCAAGAGTGAGAGATTTGCGATTATGGACAGGAATAATAATATATATACTTTCCTTGTATTTTGGGCTATCCATACAAAACCTTGCCCTGATTTAGGACTTGATTAATTAACGAGCTTGGGACATTAGCTTTGCGATCAACTTCTGCACGAGTCATTACAAGGATATCTTTGGCTATACCAATACCACGTAAGACCTTATAAGCTTGACGCGCTCGTCGATAACGAGGTTCATCAGATTGTGAAATGATTACTAATATATCAACGTCACTATCCTCAGTTGGTTCTCCATAGGCATAGGAGCCAAACAATATAATCTGCTCTGGATTCAGAGTCATAACTAACTTTTGAGTAATTCGATCTAATAAATCAGTAGTTAACTGTTTCATAAAAGTATCGTTAGTGAAGAACTTAGGCTTAACGTGATTTTAGCCGAGTTTGATCGCTCTAACAGATCGCACCTGTCCACCATAAATTTCCATCGCCTTTGAGAATAGTAGCTTCAGGATAGTTTGCGGTAACTTCTTCAGAAGTGCGATCGCAAGATCCATCATCAACAACAATCACCTGATATTTTTGTAAGTCGCCATTAGTTTTTAAATTCTCTAGACAAGCAAGAGTGAGAGATTTGCGATTATGAACAGGAATGATAATATAAAACGCTTGTTTCATTGCTTTGAAGACCGACTGGATAAAGTCTCTTCAAATAATTTTAGATAACGCTTTGCTTGCAGTTTTTGAGAAAATTCCCTCTCAGCTTTTGCTCTTGCTTGGTGTGCGAGATTTAAGTAGCGATCGCAGTCCTCTAAAATCCAACTAATTCCATGCGCCAAATCTTCTATATCAGAAGGCTGTGCTAGGTATCCGTTTTCTTTATGGTCGATCATATCAGACATGCCACCAATATCAAAAGCCACAACTGGTAATCCACAGGCGATCGCCTCAAGGACAGTATTTGGTAAGTTATCCTCAATTGAAGGGGCAACAAACACGTCAGCCGCACTATATATCAATGAAAGACTAATATCATCACTCAGTTTACCTAAATAATGAGATTTAAAGCCTAAATCTAACGAGACTTTCGGCTCAGATGTGCCGAATATCAATATTTCGATCTGAGTTTGATCTGTTCTATCCCTTAGCCTATGAAGTGCTGGTTGCAGTAAATGGAATCCCTTCCGTTGATCGCTAGTAGGGCTAAGTGAACCAAATAGAACTAACTTGGTATCTTGAGGAAGATTGAGAATTTGTCTTGCCAAAAGCTTATCAATCGGCTTATAAATATCTAAATCTAAGCCATTGGGAATTACTTCTATTGATACATGCTCAAATAATGAACTAGCCTTCGCACATTTGGCTAACCATTTACTAGGTGTAACTATATATAAATTTAGTCCTTGCCAATGTTTATGTTTACGTTGCCAAATCCATCGTGACAAATCCCAGTCATGGTGGCTATCCAGTTGTGGACAAGTGCCACAGTTATTTGTGTAGCGATCGCAGTCATAGCTATAGTGACAGCCGCCTGTAAAAGCCCACATATCATGCAATGTCCATACTATCGGCTGACGAATCTTTGTAATAGCCTCAATAGGAAGAAAACCATCACAAATCCAATGCAAGTTAACAATATTTGGCTTGATCTGAGCAATTTGCTGATTAAGATTATTGGGTAACCACTGAGCCGCAAATACCTTGCGATCGCGTTGAGGATAAAAACTCAAGGGTAAATTATCAATTACTGGTCTGATTTTTGCTAATCCCTTATTCAGCTTACCCTTAGGGGCAATTATCCTAAAATCATCACCAATTTTAGTTTGCACTAACATCTGGCTATCAATATTAATAGCTTGTAGTCCTTGATGCAATCTATAAGCAGACCTTGCTGCACCGCCTCCTATATCCGAGCTACTAAGCATCAACACATTCATGGCTTAATACCCTCTATAAACAGTGAGTCTGGCTTTCGCACTCTGCCATCAATCATGTCCAAACCATAGCTATTAAAGTCAGGAATACTACTCTCATGTGCTTGACAGATTTTAATATTCACAAATCCAGATTGCTCTAGCATTCTTTTTAAAGAAAAGCGATCGTACATCCAGCGATGAACTTCACCAGAGTTGCGAAATAATCCTTCTTCAAATGCTCTAACAGATTCATTGTCAGCAATTAAAAATACAAAAAACTTGGCAATATAAATCCTTACCTTTTTAACTATCAAAGACAAGCTTTTAGATTTTAGTTTTGTAGATAAGCTATTTCTTTTTATTTGTCCCGTTTCTTTTTGCCAATAACTTTCTGCTTCATAGCCGATTCGAGAGAGGATAAAGTCTTTATTCTGAATCGCAGGATTAGACAAATATTTTCCCATCTCACCGCCAATATATTTGCGTACAGTCTGATCATAAAGCTCTAGCATCATCCAGTCATAATTTGATGCAGCTTGAGCATCACCTTCTGATGCTCTCTCTAAGTACAACAGATAATTCCTGACGATCGCCTCCAAATCTGGCACAACCAAACGAATAATTCCACCTGATTTAAGAACTCGAAAGCACTCATTGATAAGGTTTTGCGCCTCAATTTGAGTTAAATGCTCAATCAAATGGGAGCTATAGCAAACTTCAAAAGATGATTCTAAAAAAGGAAGACTTTGAAGAATATTATGAGGCATCACCATCGGAGATGTAGATACAATATCAAGATTCTTCCATAAAGGATTAAATGTCTCTCCGCATCCAACATTCAAATACTTCATTTGGGATAAATCACTCCAATTCTGCCAGTATAGTCAATGCGATTCAGCAGTATTTTGACTTGATGCTCTTTAATATAGTCATCAACTGCTTTTCTCGCTCCTTGCCAATGTCCATAATCATCTATAATAATTACCCCCAAGGGAGACATACGCGGAATCAGATGTATTAGCTCATGACGAGTTGACTCATACCAATCAGTATCTAGCCGCAATAAAGCAATACGAGATGGAGCTTTTTCAGGGATTGTATCTTCAACTTTGCCTTTTACGAAATAAATTTTTTCCTGATTATATCCAGTGGTATTAACTGAAGCTTTTACTTCTTCAAGAGTTGAGTAACACCATATTGATTTTCGATCTTCTTTTTTACTCTTATTAAGTAAATCGAAGGCAAGAACACCACTAACAGAAACATCATTTTTCGTTGGCTCTGTCATACCTTCAAAGGTATCGAATAAATAGAGATTTCTATCAGGATCAGACAATTGAAGTAATGTATGTGCAACAGCCATCATACTTCCCCCTTTCCAAACACCACATTCAACAATATCCCCCTCTATATTATTCGCAACTATGTATCTAACAGCTTCACAAAGAGCAAAAATACGCTCTATTGATGTTTGGGTATAGTTACTCACTTTAATAATTGTACTTATGACATCTTCATCAAAATCAGGAGGGAAACTAGCGGGGGAATACGGCGTGTGATACTTTACAATGTCAATTCCAAATTTTCTGATTATTTTTCTAACTAAATCAATTATTGAGTTTTTCATTTATTGTGTTTTATTTGTTATCGATTTTTAAAACTTATAATAATATGCCAGAATTTTAGTCTAATCCGTGTAAAAATGCCTGAATTAAACACACTTCTTTGTGTAAATTCGTCAGCCTGAGTATCACGAATAACAAATCGGGGATGAACAAGAGGAAAATCAATTGATTGCACAGGGATATTAGCAAGACGGTCGGAGGCTTTGGTATGAGTAGCATCATTATTAAAGCCGATATTAGATACAAGATTAACATTAGGCAAAATAGTTAAGCCACTTTGTATGCAGCAAGCAAAAAACCATTGATAATCCCAAGTATCAATTAAATTGCTATAGACCTCTTGAAATATATGTTTCCAGTATTTTATTGCATGGTAGGAATGAAACATATTCTTTAACCAATAATCATCTTTTATGATCTCCCATAATTTTATTTCTAGATCATAATATTGCCAAGCTCTACGCCATGTAGCCCATCCCCAGCAGTGACTAAATGCAGAAAAGTAGTAACTATCCAATGTCCGCCTTCTTCCAAATTGGAAATTATTACCCGAAATACACATAATTCTTGTGTCATTTCGATAATACTCTAAAAGCTCTTGACAAAATCCAAAAAAGCTAGGCTCTGGCAGACAATCATCTTCTAATATAATTGCTTCTTCAACTTCTGAAAATACCCAATCCAAACCACTAGATACCCTAAGCCTACAACCTAAATTGACATCTGAAAAATTAGTCAATACTTCACAATCCCAATCAATATGCTCGACAACACTTCTAGCCTTATTACATTTTTCCAATTCTTCAGGAAACCTAGCACCATCAGCAATAATTAAAAGCTTTTGAGGCTTAGCCTCACGAATTTTTTCAAATACTTTAAATGTAGTATCTGGACGATTAAATATAATAAATACTACTGGAGTAGTGAGATTAAATATCATAGTGATTAAAAAACTATTTTAGAAATGATTTAGATAATTTACCTTTTAGCTTTTTTAAAAATGTCCCTTCTTTGATCATTACAATAATTCTATTAACAAAATATATGGGTTGTCTAATTGAGTAAATGATTTTAGTACTAAGAGAAATTTTTGATTTACTTTGAGAAGATTCGAGAAGAGCCAGAAATATTCCTCCACTTTCTTTCCAAGAAAATTTTTCTCTAGCCCAATTTTGGGCATAATTTCTTTGGCTCTCTAATGGAAAACTATTTGACCACAAATCAATTATCTTATCCGCCAAAACTTCTGATGTGTTTGGTTCATAAAGGTATCCAGTCTCATTGTCTTTTAAGGTTTCTGGGAATCCCCCATAACAAGGTAGCACAGGTAAACATCCACAAGCCTGAGCTTCTATGGATACAAGACCGAAAGTCTCTGCAATACGGGATGGGGCAACTAATAAAGAAGACTGTCTGAACAGTTTGGATACTTCAATTTGCGAGACTTCACCTTGATGTTTAACACCTAAAACTTCCTTTTCAATTGTTTGCCAATTAGGACTGCCATCTATATTTAACCATTGACCGAAGAGACTTTGATGATTGTCTGCATTAGAATCATTATGAAACTTCCCAGAGCCACAAATATTAAAAATAGCATCAGGGAAATATTTTTTGATCTTTATGAATGCTTCTAATGCAATGTCTATGCCCTTATAACTTACAGTATTTCCTGCGAAAACTAAACTATGTGGATGCCGTCCTGCATCATTTACATTAAAAACAGAAAAATCACATCCATTAGGAATAATATGAATTAGCTTAGGATCTATTCCACAATCAACTTGAAAATTTTTTGATGATTGAGAAACACAAGCAACTGGGATATTAGCTAAGTTTATTTTTTGAGATTTTTCTCCTCCATTAATTACTTGATGAGGACCATGATGATAAACCAAAAATCGTATTGCAGGTAATCGAAGAAGAATATCGGCTCTAGATATTGAGACAACTGTATCAATTATTTGTAAAGATTTTAGTGACTTTAATAGCTTTGTCTCATCATCAGTTCCTACGAATAATATTCTCTCAGTAAATCCCATACTTTGAGACGACAACCCTGTTAAGAGAACTTTACGCCCAGACTTTTGCAAATGCTTTGCTATTTCTAGAGTTGCTCGTAATGCTCCATACTTGAATAAATCATCTACAGGCGCTCCCTTCTGGAAAATAAAAGTTACTTCTTTGACTTCGCCCTGTTTGGGTGCAAAAGAAGAATCTAATGACCAATGCTCATATTTTTCTAAATATTTAAATAGAGCTTCAGATATTTCATAATTATTAGATTTTTGCCACCAGTAATTTGCCTCAGCAATCGCCACTGGCAAGACTTCGTTATAAATGAATTTAGGATGATCAACTTTAAAAGCTAAAGCGATCGCTTTCCATAAAAAACCAAATGGCAAATCAAAATACTTCCAATTAGCTTGATTAGATTTGGTTGTAATTAGCTGTTTAGCTTTTGTAGTAATACGGATATCTTTTTGATTCCAAACCCACTCCATAATCCTCCAAATTAAAGCAGGGTGGGAACCTAGTGAGTAAAGAACACTATCAAAGTTTGTTGCAACATTAAGAGCTTTATCGATTGCTGCAATTGCATCAATCGGATCAGACAAGTTGACTAGGGGTACTATTTCATCGAACTTGTGTATATTTAAGAAGTTGACTCCAGCTTTAGCTGAATCATAGAACCCAGCTTCTGGAAATTTTTTAGAGTCTTGAGATGGATGGAACCGAGTAATGCAGGTTCTCTCAGGAATATAAACTGCTACATTGCTGGCAAGTAATCTAAGCCACATGTCATAGTCTTGTCCGTATCTTAAAGATTCATCAAATTTACCAGTAGCTTGCCATGCTTTTTTATTTATACAAATACTGTTTCCATGCACGTAAGGATGTTTTAGAAATTCTAGTATTTGCCACTTCACCTCTGGGATCTTTAGCCATAATTCAGGATTAGTGATTTCTCCTGTCTCATCATTTAGATATTTAAAATGCGAGAAGAAAAAATATGTATCTGGATAATTATTAATCCACTTTTGATGAATTTCTAATTTATTAGGTTCAAATAAATCATCAGAGCTTAGCCAGCAAGTCCATTCTCCTTGGGCTTTTTCAAGTCCCTTGTTTAAAGCTGAGCCAACTCCGCCATTTTCCTTATGGATAGCTTTAAACCGTGAATCTTTATTACAATATATTTCTATGACTTCGGCGGTTGCGTCTGTAGAGCCGTCATTAATAATTATTGCTTCCCATTTTTTATATGTTTGGGCGATTGCACTCTCAAGAGCCTCACCTAAATATTGAGCTTGATTATAGGTAGGGATAAGAATGCTAAAAAATGGTTTGTTATTCATTTCTGATATTTTAATTAGAAGTTTCTAGGAATTATTAAAGGCTTAAAATGAATAGCTAAGTAATATTTTTGTAACTTTATCGCTTACAGATTTAACTAGGTATTCTGGAGGAATAGCCCAGTTACTTGGTTCTGTTAAGACTATTTTTACACTACGTTTTATAACTTCTATATCGGCTCCGCTTAATATGTTGCTACCACATTCAATGGTTTCTGGACGCTCAGTTACATCACGGATTGTGACATTTGGAACTTGAAATATGCAACATTCCTCTTGAACAGTTCCACTGTCACTAAGTACACATAAAGCGTTACGTTCTAATGAAATAAAATCGGAAAAATTAAATGGCTCACAAAAATAAATTTCAGGATTATGTATAGAAATATTATGTTTTTGCATCCAATATTTAGTTCGCGGATGCCAACTACATACTATCGGTATCTGATATTGATTTTGAAGAAATTCTAAAGATTGGATTAGGGCTATTAGTCTCTCTTTGATATCAACATTCTCTTGTCGATGCATAGTTACTAGGAAATATTTTTGCGGTTTAATACTCAGCTGTGACAAAATCTGGGACTCAGCAATCTGTGGTGCATAATGTTCAATTACTTCAAAGATTGGGTTGCCAGTTACGTAAATGCGATCGCTTGATATTCCTTCTTGCAGCAAATTAGAACGACTTCTTTCTGTATATGGCATCAGAATATCGCTACAGTGATCGATAATTTTGCGATTAACTTCTTCGGGAACGCGGTTGTCGTAACATCTATTCCCTGCTTCCATGTGGTAAACAGGTATCCCCATCCGTTTCGCAACGATAGCGGCAAGACTGCTGTTAGTATCACCAAGAATTAAGAGTTTATCTGGCTTTTCTTGATTAAATATTTTTTCACATTCAATAATAATTTTTCCTATTTGTTCGCCAAAGGTTTCTCCACGAATGTCTAAGAAATAATCTGGCTTACGTATTTGTAATTGCTCAAAGAAAATGTCACTAAGATTTTTATCAAAATTTTGCCCTGTATGAACTAGGACATGATCGCAAAATTGATCTAGCTTATAGATAACGCGACTAAGACGAATGATTTCTGGTCTAGTACCTAAGATTGTAATAATTTTCATAGCTTTTAATTTGCCAAAATATTCAAATCAGTTATTAATCTTTAACTCTAATCCAAAAGCTTGTTGGTTCTGACATTGGAAAATGTTGACGCATTGTTAGAAATTCTGGAAACTTATTGATCAACAAATCTGGATAGTTCAGCATCATATAATTTCCTGCCCAGATTATTTCAAATCTAGAGTTAAAAGTTAAAAATGCTTGTAACAAGTATTGTTCATTCCAAAAAAGCTCATTGTCAAAATACACTGAAGGGTAATGCTTGGGCAAACTAATATCATGAACATGAATTAAAACGCCCGAAGCAAGTCTAGGTAGTATTTCACAGTACTCTACTTGCACGTCACTTCCTGTCCTCAGCATATGTGTTGAGTCAATAAAGAGGATATCATTTGCTTTCAGATTAGAGAAAAAGCTAATGTCAATATCTTGCAGCTTTTTGGGAATGATTTGAATGTTTTCATTTTCAGAGGTGAGCTCTTCTAGAAATGATGATGGGTATGGTTCAATACAGGTTAGTTTAGTCTCTTCTGAGTTTTGACAAATTGCATGGTTAGCAAATAATGTAGAAAAACCTGAACCAATCTCTATTATTTGTTTAGGTTTAAAATGCCTGATAAAACTGTAGTAAATATGAGCATCAATAGCCATAAAAGACGAGTTTATTAAATAGATTCGGTTATATTCTTCTACTTTGTTATTACTTTTGTATAGTGGGATAGACTGCCTAAATTCATTAATATAGAAATCTATTTGTGTCAAAAGATTGATTATGTTTTCACAATTTATATCTATCCCTACTAATTCTGATTGGTACTGCCAGTAATCTGGCTTGAAATCTTCTTTTGTAGGTATAGCAGAGTAATAATGATCTCTTATTAAGAAATATCCTTGTTTTCTTGCAAAAATCTTTAGCAGTTCAATAGTTTTATTTTTTAAAATGCCGAATGCATTTTTGATTTTTGATTTTAATTTGTTCATGATTTTCTTGATAAAGATTAGCTTTATTTTTTGTTGCTAAGTGTAGTCAGATGTAATCGATAGATACCTATCTTAATAGTTCAGAGGCTAAATCTGATTGCGTTACTTGTAATAATTGATAATTATGCAATAGTTCTTTTAATTCATTCTCAGACATTAAGTAATCGGCGGAGCTATATTCTTTGGTAAGGTAGTTACTTTCTTCTTCTGCTCTTCTTAATTCGGGCAGAATGGGCAAAATGACGTAGTAGCCATTTCTCGGAATAGTTCGATGGGCTTCTTCTTCGGAAACTAGTATTTCGTGAATTTTTTCTCCTGGACGGATGCCTGTAATTTCGGTTTTAATTGTGCGATCGCCAATCATCACTTTAGCAAGATCAGTCATTTTGGCGGAGGGAACATTAGGTATATAGGTTTCGCCGCGGTAACCATCTTTTATAGCCGCAAAGATAGTGTCAACTGCTTGATCTAGGCTAAGCAAAAAGCGAGTCATGTCTTGGGTAGTGATAGTAATGGGACCACCTTGACGAATTTGCTCATGAAATAACGGAATCACGGAGCCTCGTGAGGCGAGAACATTACCGTAACGCACACAGATAAAACGAGTATCTGGACAGTCCAAATTAGCGCGAATAAATAAACGTTCCTGAATGGCTTTGGTCATGCCCATAACATTAACTGGCTTGCAGGCTTTATCGGTGGAAATACCAACAACCATTTCGACAGGAAGGTTAAGTTCGCGGATTGCTCTAACTATGTTTTGTGGTCCTTCGATGTTTGTTTGGACGGCTTCAAAGGGAAAATACTCACAGGTGGGAACTTGCTTTAACGCTGCGGCATTAAAGACGACATCGGCATTACGCAAGCAGGAGCTAACGCTGTGAAAATCTCTGACATCACCGATCCGAAATTCTAGAAGTTGCTGGAAGTTTCGGTAAATAACTTCATCGGTGACGGCTTTTTTTTGCATATATGCAACGCGCATATTATGTTGTTTTGCTTCGTCACGGGAGAAAACAATAATCTTTTCAGGTTGCCCTATTTCACCTGAAAGTAATCGCCTGATGAGGACTTGACCAAGGGACCCTGTCCCACCTGTGACGACAATTCTTTTACCTGTTAACATGTATTCACTAAGTTATTGTGATGCTGCGAGTTGAACAATCATTTCATCCCATGTTGGTGGGGTGTAGCCTATGAAGTCTCGAAACTTTTGGCTGTTTAGGCTGCGATCGCATACAAAGTGTTCATCCTTTTCAATAGTAATACCCAAATTGAATGCTTGATTCATCATGTTAAGTAATTGATACTTTGTAATAGGATCTGATGAGATATGCCATAGACCTTCGATGCTTGGATATTCTAAGATAGTTTTTTCAATAGTTTGGACTAATGCTTGGGTTGTAAAGCCTGTATAGATGGCACGGTCATATCCCTTAATGGTTTTTCCTCTTTGGGCAAGAAACCATTCAACGAGGCTATGTTGGCTGTTTAGTTCGCGCCCGATAATTGATGTCCTAATAGTTAGGCAGTTTGGGGCGATGACTTCACCTAATAGCTTACTTCTGCCATAGAGATCGACTGGATCGGGGATGTCTTGCTCTGTGTAATTTCCTTTATTACCCGAAAATACGCAATCTGTGCTGATTTGAATCATTTTGGTATCGTGTTTTTGGCAGAGTTGGGCGAGTTGATAGGGGAATAAAGAATTTATTTTGATAGTGGCTATAGGGTCATTAGCTGAAGGTATCTGTTTGATAATACCTATGCAGTTAATCAAGATAGATGGTT
>Ga0136636_10000562_pt1 | contig 19493 bp, 20 predicted proteins | sample AntDrymUQ8522106_2_FD_104653 | JGI IMG/M metagenome (GOLD analysis project Ga0136636, IMG submission 104653) | Polar desert sand microbial communities from Dry Valleys, Antarctica - metaG UQ852 (21.06) | ecosystem: Environmental > Terrestrial > Soil > Desert | place: Antarctica: Dry Valley... | reverse complement strand
TTGATGCTACTTTTTATGGTGTTTGCCATACTCAAAGCATCAGACTTTTCAATGCTTTGTTTCATTTTTATCGGCTCATAATTTTGTTGAATTCCATCAGCAGGAACGCTATGATTGATTGGATATTCGGGATGTTCTGGAACAGGCATTCCTAAACCATCTGCCACTTTTGCTGCTAAAGTTTTATCCACTTGTGTGAGTATGCCTAACATTCTTTCACGGATTTCAATGCGTTCTACTTTCCCTAATTCAAAGGTGAGTGCATCTATGATGTGATTTTTTTCGTGCTCTGCCTGGCTGTTAAAGAACAAAGTTGCCTGGCTGAAATGGTCGAAGAAACTGCGGCTGCGTTCGCGGATTTTTTTTGCATCAATGTGTTCCTCGAAACTGGTGAATCCTCCGTCAGCTGCTTTTGCCTGAAACGGGCAACCATTGCTGATGGTATTGGGTTGGTAGCTTGTTTTATCGCTGTTGATGGCTTGCCGCATGTGTCCGTCACGCTGATTATTCATTACGGGAACAATGGGGCGGTTAATTGGAATTTCGTGAAAGTTGGGACTTCCTAACCGTGACAATTGTGTATCGGTATACGAAAATAATCTTCCCTGTAATAAAGGGTCATTGGTAAAATCAATGCCTGGCACTATATGTCCCGGATGAAAAGCAACCTGTTCTGTTTCGGCAAAGAAATTATCAGGGTTGCGGTTCAACGTCATTTTACCGATAAGTTGCACGGGAACAATTTCTTCGGGAATTAATTTTGTAGGGTCGAGCAAATCAAATTCAAATTTGTGTTCATCTTCCTGAGAAATAATTTGCACACCTAATTCCCATTCCGGAAATGCTCCGCTTTCAATTGCTTCGAATAAATCCCTTCGGTGAAAATCGGGGTCTTTGCCTGAAATACTCAATGCTTCATTCCATGCAACGGAATGGATTCCCAGCAAAGGTTTCCAATGAAATTTTACGAAATGCGAAACGCCTTCTTCATTTATTAAACGAAATGTATGCACTCCGAATCCTTCCATCATTCGCAAGCTGCGCGGAATGGCGCGATCACTCATTACCCACATTATCATATGTGTGCTTTCGGGCATTAAGGAAATAAAATCCCAAAAGGTATCGTGTGCCGAAGCTGCCTGCGGAATTTCGTTGTGCGGTTCGGGCTTTACAGCATGAATTAAATCAGGAAACTTTATCGCATCCTGTATAAAAAATACGGGCATGTTGTTTCCAACTAAATCGTAGTTGCCTTCTTCGGTATAAAATTTTACCGCAAACCCTCTTACATCACGAGCCAAATCGGAAGAACCCCTTGAACCTGCGACTGTCGAAAACCGAACGAATACAGGAGTAGGTTTTGAAGTATCATTTAAAAACTTTGCTTTTGTATATTGCGCGATCGGTTTATAAAGTTGAAAAATGCCGTGTGCACCAGAACCCCGGGCATGAACAATCCGTTCAGGAATTCGTTCGTGGTCGAAGTGAGTGATTTTTTCACGCAAAATAAAATCCTCCAGCAAGGTTGCTCCGCTCTCACCTGCTTTCAAAGAGTTTTGATCGTCATTAATGCGCAGACCCTGGTTGGTGGTCATAAATTCACCATTATTATCAACTGTATTGCTTTGAAGATCTTTACTTTTTATATCTTCATCTTTTGACGGAATACCTTTTGCGTTTTTCATAGCTTGTGTTTTATAGAAAATTTATTAATTTATGGTCTATGAATTAATTATGCAGGCTTCTCTAATTCCTTTACCGGCTTTGTTTCCAGGGCGGCCGACAAGCGCTTTGTTTTCAACTCTTCAAATCTGGCGCCTATCTCCGTTTGCTCTTTTTTATCCAAAAGTTTTTCTGCTTCGGGAAATAACTCCTCCTCTTCTTCTTTTAAATGATGATCGAGGATCTCTTCAAAAACCTTGAATTTAATCATCCAACGCTGATTATCTTTCGGGAAATCGGCCAGGTCAAGTAATGCCTGGTTAAGAATGACATGCTCTTCCTGCGATTCGAGCGACTCGGCCTTCACCTTTTCTTTGGTGTGCAACTTGCTCAAAAACAAGTCTTCTTCCAATTCGTGATGCACATCGAGGTGCTTTTTGAGAAAAATAAATTTGGTGCTATCCTTTTTTACTTCCTCAACTAACTTACGCATCTCATCATGATGGTCAGTAAGAGCTGTAGTGATTGTTTTCATGATTTTAAATTTTAGTTATTGTGAATAATTATGGTTCACTTTTTATTGCTATCAGAGCCAATAAACCACACAGGAACATAGGTTTTACATAGTTCCTCACAATTGGGACTACAGAGTTATTTCTATGTGAAATTCCATGTTTTGTATGTTCCTATGTAGTCGACTTGTTTAATAGGGATTAGCAGGATTGTTTATTTCATTTTTTACTTCCTGTACTTTCTCTTTTCCTTTATCAAACATAATTTCCGCTTCGCTTTTTGCGTCTTCCATTTCGTTGATTACTGTGTAAAGAAAATCTTCAAATTTGGTTTTTAAATTATCCAAAAGATCTTCTCCTTTTTTAGAAATTTGTTTGCGTGTGGTTGAACCTTTTTCGGGTGCAAACAGAATACCCAAAGCTGCACCTGCTCCTAAGCCTGCAACTAAGCCTAATAATACTTTTCCTGTACTCATGATTTTTGTTTTTAAATTGTTAAGAATGACTAATTAAAGTGGTTTTTCGCCTGAAAAATTTTTATTAGAATGTTACTCCCCCTGATTTACATGTTTATTTCAACAGAGTTGAATCATCGATTGGACTTTTGTCCTCAACTGAATCTGAATTCTGATTGTAATCCCGATTTGAACCGGTGCTGTTTCCGGCATGAGGAGTTGTTGTGCTTCTCTCCTTTTCTGGTTTAGATATTTCTTTCTGCTTAGAAACATCGCGCTCATCTTCTTCATTACTACTGTTTGTCGAAGAAGAAAATTCGTCTCCGGTTTGGTCGCCTTGATTTTGCCGGCTATCTGGATTTCGATCCTGGTTTGCGCCTGTATCCTGATTGGAATCATGATTTGATTCAGCGATTCCTGCATAAGTCTTGTGACCTATGTCCGTTTCCGGTGAGGAAAATTGATCTTGTTTAGAAATCTCGCTCCTATTCTTTTCGTGTAGAGTGTCTGCCGAAGAAGAATTATCGTCTCTGCCCGGGTAGCCCTGATTTAGCTGGCTACCCTGATTATGTTGTTGACCTGTAGGATTTTTTTGTTCCTGTTGATCGTTTTTATTTTCCTTCATTTTTTATCAATTTAATTATTAAATTAGTGCTAAGTCAACGCACTTAGCTTTGCGCATTATTATTAAAACCTCATTCTGCCCTCTCCCGATTTAATCGGGACAAACTCAGCAGAGAGTAAATTGTTTATAATTGCTTTTCGTTCAATTCATTTTCCATTTCCTTTTTCAACTCGTGCTGCTCATTTGCCTCATCTATGGAGTGCGATTGATGCAGACTTTCTTCCTTCTTAGTGAAATCGCTGAGTTTGGTATAATATTTTTGTATCACTCTCAATTCTTCCTCTGTCATATTTTCCACATCCACCAGCCGGTTGCTTGCACGCTCATGGGCGGCCACAAGTTCATTCAGTTTTAATTGTATGGCAAGTGAATCCTTGTTTTGCGCTTTCTGAATTATGAAGACCATCAGAAAAATAATAATTGTGGTGCCTGTAGTTAATACCAATTGCCAATTCTCAGAATAATGAAATAAAGGGCCTGTAATAACCCATATCATCACAAGGCAGATAGCAATAATGAAAGCATAGGTGCTTCCGGTTACCCTGGTTACTCCTGATACAAATTTCTCAAACTGGCTGCCATTTTTTTTAACAGGTTGCTCTTTCATTTTATTCGTTTTGAATTTTGCTTTTACTATTTATTTTTCCCCAGCCGGCTAACGAAGAAAATAATAATGGCAATAACTATTACCACTATAAATATTCCTACTCCCATACCTGCTTTGAAGATTCCGCCTATTACTTCACAACCCGAAAATGTGGTGAGTATAAATATCGTTAAGGCAATGTTGAATGTTTGCTTTTTCATAATTTCAAATTAATTTTAGGTAAAACTGAATCTTGATTGTCATAGTTTTTGATCTGTTTTAACCTTCTCAGATTTATGATTTTCATTTATCAACGTATCCGAAGGGGGTGAGCCTATTTTAAAGATTTCAAAATGCATTGCCGTTTGTGCAAAAAAAATAAAAGCACAAAGAGAAAAGATGAAGTTAGACTTATCGTAGTGGCAGGAAAGGAGTATGAGTCAGGCAGAAAATGCCCACAAGAAGTAAGCCTTCAACAAATAATATTTTAACCCACATAAAATAGTGGAATACCTTTGCCCGGGCATATGCTAACTTTCGGTTAAATTATAAATGCTTTTGGTTGCAGGGATACGTTTCAACCAAAATTTGTGCACCGTCAGTTACAGCTTCAACTTTATTTGCAAAAGTCTTTATGACACAAAAGTAAACACGATAACATACGAAATTATTATATGATTTTTGGAATAAGTTACATGATTCACACATTTTAAAAGTGTGAGTTTGTTGTTTTAGGAAAGCATTGTTACGCCATACAACTGGCTTTGCGCCAATAAAAAACCTCCTCTGCCGCACCGATAAAGGATACTGTTATTGTTGTGGATGTATTTTGACCACGCGAAAGGATTACCTGCGGTGAGAGAGGTGGCGCGGGAGCGGAGAAGCGGAGGTCCTTCGTCATTGTCCACTCGTAAAAAACCTGGCAGTCTGCTATTTATTTCCAGGTCTAAGCATTTATATCAAACTCTATTTTATCTCCGCTTACTGCTTTATCCGCTGCTTTTTTAAGAGGTAATGTAAAATAAAAAGATGAACCTTCGCCCTCTATACTTTCTACCCATATTTCACCGCCATTTTTTTCCAGGAAACCCTTTACTAAAAGCAATCCAATACCTGCTCCTTTATTTTCTTTTCTTGCAATTGCAAGTGAATTAATTTGCGGGGTAAAAAGTTTGTCCTGCATTTCTTTTGACATCCCAATTCCGGTATCCTTAATCTCCACAATCATTTTACCCTTGCTTTTTTTCGCCGTAACCGTAATCTTTCCTCCTTTATGGGAATGCTTTATTGCATTTGAAACGATGTTTTGGAGTACAGAGAGCAACATTTTACCATCAGCGAAAACATTTGTATTTACTTTTATTTCGTGATGGAGGTTTATTGTGTTTATAGAAGCGGCATCCTTTAGCGTATCAAAGACTTTTTTGACATATTCGGAAAGCTCAATTTTTGTGGGGGTAAACGCATCCGAAGCGTATTTAATTCTTGCCCATTCCAACAAATAGTCTAACATTTTTAACTCATCGGTTGATGCTTTATACAGATGCTCAAGCAGTTCTTTCGCTTCAGAAGATTTTATTTCATCAATATTTGATTTCAGGTATTCTGTCCCTTGAATAATCCCTGCTAAAGGGTTTCTTAAATCGTGAGAAAGTATGGCAAGGATACTCTCCTTATGGGCGTTAAGTTCTTCAAGTTCTTTTATATACTTTTTAATGGCCTCTTCTGATGTTCTTCTATCAGTTAAATCCCGTAGGATTTTGACAAACCCTAGCAGTTCTCCATCTATTCCTGTAAGGGGAAAAACTAAACCATACGCATAAAACTTGCTTCTATCTTTGCAAATGTGCCATCTATTATCTACAGCTCTTCCCTCTTTTATTGCGGTATCAATTTCCCTTTTCGGAACTCCTTCTTTTTTATCTTCATCTGTAAAAATTATATCAAAAGGTTCCCCAATGACTTCTTCTGTGTCATAACCGAATATTTTTTCTGAGCCGGAACTCCAACTGTTTATATTAAAATCTTTATCGAGTGTAAAAATTGAATAATCAAGTAAACTATCTATGATCTGGCTGTAAAACTCTGCGGTAGGGACATATTTATTTTTCAGAACTTTAGCAGCAAGCTGGTCATTTTTCATAGTATTGACTATATTAGTTGTAAAATTTTCGACTATAAAGCTCGGTAGTTTTTAACAGGCGGGTATTACACAATTGTACATTTAATTTACATAATTCACATTTTAAAAGTGTGAGTTTGTTGTTTTAGGAAAGCATTGTTACACCATACAACTGGTTGTGCACCAACAAAAAACCTCCCCTATCGCACCGATAAAGGAGGTTTTTCCTTATAAAGCAACCCTTATACAGCAGGCGGTGTGGTTGCAGTAGCATCCTTTGCATTTCTCCCTTTGCGCCGTGCCAGCATTTTTGAATAGGAATCAATCCGCTGGTTCAGTTCATTAACATACTTAGCATAAGCAGCCTCACCGTTTATCACCATAAGTGCGTTGATATGTTCGGTAACTTTAGCATAAGCGGCATCCGACAGTACACGCACCTCTTTCATGCGAAGTTGTGTTTTTGAAGATGTTTCGGTGTAACGCGATTTCTTTAAATCGTCGAAAGCCTTGTTATTGGCCTGTAGTTCGGCAATCCACTCAGTTAACCCCAGCAAGGTAATATCAGCCGCGTGTTTTAACAGTTCTTCTGTCAGTTTGCTGATGGCTGCGGTTTCTTCGTCATAAGGTCTGTTAGTCAGGTTGCCGTGATAATCAAATATCAACTGTATGCGGGCGGCAGCCTCACGTTTTTCGGAATTAAAATGATTGGCTGCCGATTTAACAAAATGGGTCATGCCGCGGAAAGTGCCATCGCGCAGTGCATCTGCATCTGCAATATCATCGGTTGACTCACTTTTACGGATAACATCCAGGGCTACCCCTTCGTTAGCATATGCTGGCTTGTAAGCTGAAAATTTTTCAGTAATACCAAGTGCAGCAGGATTGCTTTTTTCGGTTACATCATTAAAATCAGTATGAAACTAATAGTGTTCTTCGTTGCGAAGATTCGATAGCTTAAGGCCTTCAATTTTCATAGTAACAAATTTAGAGGTTTATAATTTAGTGAGCCGGTTTACCCGGATTTCTTAAGTCCTGATAGTAATCAACATATACACAACCCTATAAATATGTCCCGCATACCCAGGAAGGCTTTCAGCAACTGCTGAACATCTCCCGCAAACCCTGGCAGGCTTTCAGCAACTGCTGAACATTTCCCGCAGACCCAGGCAAGCTTTCAGCAACCGCTGAACATCTCCCGCAGACCCAGGCAGGCTTTCAGCAACTGCTGAACATCTCCCGCAAACCCAGGCAGGCTTTCAGCAACCGCTGAAAATCTCCCGCAGACCCAGGCAGGCTTTCAGCAACTGCTGAACATCTCCCGCAAACCCAGGCAGGCTTTCATCTCAAAATATTTATCTGTTTGTATTTCAATGAACGATTTACCATGCTAAAGTAAGAAGATTTTTGCAAAAACAGACACCGGGTTTGCATTTTTTTTTCAAATAGTAATGGTTGCTTATAGATGTGATTGAAAGTGGTTATATCTGTATGTATATAGGAGTTAGCAACAACCTTTTTGAAAAATTCCAGACAAAAATTAATTTCGAAAATTTGACAAGTGAAGTACATTATTGAAGGCTAGTAACCTGCAGCGGCATCAGTGTTGGTTAACAATGGACAGCCACGAACCGTTACCGCGCGAATCCTTTCGCCTGCTACCGCGCGAATCCTTTCGCGTGGTTAAATAATATTATTTAAATTGCTATAGAGCCTAAAGCAGGAAGCAGGCAATCGCAATAGGTATAAACGAAGTGAGCCAAGCAGGATTAAAAGTACCTGCGGAAAAAACAGACAAGTAAATTCTGAAATTTTTTCGGCTCACAGAATATTCAATTATTTTACAGGGAAGGTAAAATGAAAAATACTGCCATTACCTGACTCGCTTTCCACTCCTATTGTGCCTCCGTGTTTTTCAACAAATTCTTTACAGATTAACAAGCCTAAACCCGAACCATGTTCTTTTGCCGTACCCTGAGTTGTACAGCTTGTATCTGATCCGAAAAGTTTATTCATTGTAGTTTGATCCATTCCCACTCCATTGTCAGAAACAGTAACATGTATCATATCTTTTTCCAGCCTTGTATTGATTTCTATTTTTCCATTCAGATCAGTGAATTTTATGGCATTGTGTATCAGATTTCGTAAAATTGTATGCAACATATTATTGTCGGCATAAATTTCAAAATCAGTTGATTGCAAGAATTTTATCGATATATTTTTGAATTTTGCAGTTGGATTTAAAATTTCAATTATCTCCTTTATAACATCAGATAAATTTATTTTTTCGGGATTGAAACTAATCTGCCCGGTTTGAGATTTTGCCCAGTTCAATAAATTATCAAGTAAATGGAGTGTGTTATTTGCTGATGTATTAATAATTCCTGAAAACGCAACAGTTTCATCATCATGGTTGCTTTTGGCATTTTCAATTAATAACTCTGAATATCCTAAAATACTGTTAAAAGGACTTCTCAAGTCATGAGCTATTATGGAGAAAAGCTTATCTTTTGTAGCATAAAGTTCTTTTAATTCCTGATTTTGACGTTCAATTAATAATTCTGCTTGTCTCCGTTTTGTAATATTTATGACTGTTAAAAAGCATTGTTTTTCATTTTTGGAAATAATGCCTGTAATAAGTACAAATAGTGGCAATTTATTATCTGTTTTGAAAATTACTTCGCAGGATTCTTTGTCAGAGCCTTTAAATACGTTTTTTATAAAATCGGAAAAGATGAGTTTGGTGCTATCAGTTATCAAATCTGAAAGGCTTTTGTTTTTTAGATATAAGCGCTCCTTGCCGAGCATTGCAGCCCCTGTGAGGTTTAATTCAACAATTTCGCTATTGCTTGAGAGTGTAAAATAACCCGAAGGTGCAAAGTCATATAGTTCAATGTATTTTTCTTTAGCTACACTCTTGGCTTCATTGGCAAGCAGTAGTTCTTCGTTTTGCATTTCGAGTTCAATCTGATGCACTTCTAACTCGTGAATAAGTCTTAAGCCCTCAGTTTCTGAAATATTTGCATTTATTAGTGAAGATTTGGATTTCAGCAATTCTTCTGCTTTTTGTCGCTTTTTTACTGCTTCAGGTATATCAACTTCAATCATGGCTTAAATTTTAAACTGTAATATCAATATTTTACATTTTGTCATTCCGCGTATAATAATCACGTAAGTCCTCCAAATGCGCCCAGGCTAACTCATCGCCCAGCCTTCCGTCAGTTTCTGTAACATTTATTTTGTTGTCTGATATTCCATTTTCAGGATCAACATTTAGTCCTTTCATAAAATTGTCGAGACTTACTTCATCCCAGTTTATGCTGAGCTCATTCCAGATTTTCTTTGCAGCGTTTTGAGTGATTCTATTCATTGTTTTCCATTTTAAATAATACAAATCCGTAAACATTCATGTTCTTAATTTATTCCACCTGTTCATTACATTCCGAATTGAAAGGCAGCAAGTGCATCTTTGTATCCCTGTGAGCGATTCATTATGGCGAAGTTCTGGCTAGTACCTGCTGTTTTTCCGCATCTTTACATAAATCCCTACAACAATAACCAGGAATGCAATGCCGAGAATAATGCCCCAGCCCATGCCCAGATTTAAAACGTAATCGCCGAATGTTTTAAACATGATGTGTTTCTCTTAAAAAATTTATTACCCGCCAGGATCAGCTTAAATTATTCAATGCGGATCTTTGGCTCATCCATACCGACCTGCACCAGTTGCATATTACAAACCGGGCATACACCGGGCTGATTATAGGTTTTATTGCCTTCGCAGTTCATAGGACAATGGTATTTAGTCTCCTGCTGATCTTTGTTTTTATCCTGACTGTTTCCCGCGCTTCCGGAGTTTGAGATCGTTTTGTATCCTCCGGGAGCATTTTCAGGTTTGTTCATAGTATTATCATGTGCGTTCATAACAGTAGTTTTTTAAGATTTTACAGATGGGATCAGTTGTTATTTATGTTAGCTTTATCAGAGCACAAAATTGATTGTGTTTTACCTGATTAGCATTACACATTTCTGAAAATAAATTACATAATTATCACATTTTCAAACTATTCATTTCCAATAGCTCAAATCGCATTTTTATTTACCGTGGCTGAAAAAATATCCATTCTTCAGATATCGGGTGAAATTTATTTTTCTAATGCATTCTTTAATTTTTTCCGGGCAAAGAATATTCTGCTTTTTACAGTACCAAGATTCAAATTGAGCTTTTCAGAAATCTCCTTGTATTTGTAACCTTCGGTATGCAAAACAAAGGGTACTTTAAACATATCTTCAAGATTATTGATTATCCGGCTTATATCCTTAGCGGCATATGTTGAATCCGGCAAAATATGCTTTGTATCTCTGTTCTGACTAAGAATATATAATTCTGTAGAAGTGTCAAAAACAGTGTTCTTTCGGGCATTGAGACGATAACCGTTTATAAAGGTATTCCTCATAATGGTATACGACCATGCACGCATATTAGTATCTTCCACAAAATGATCTTTATACACAAGGGCTTTAAGCAATGTGTCCTGCAAAAGATCTCTGGCGTCGTCTTTGTTAGAGGTTAAACTTAATGCAAAACGCGATAATCCGTCTTCGAGACTTAATAGTTGGTGATTGAATTCAATTGCTGTCATAGACTTTCAGAATTGGAATGTTAATTTTTTGTGATTTATACTTATGTAAAAAAGCAAGATCAGAAAGTGAACACTTTAGGCTTTTAAAAAAAGAAAACAGGATTGAATTTTTATCCTGTTTAACTTTGTGAAAAGGCAACACAACGCTACCTGAGCACCAAATCAGGAATTAATCAATGCGGCTATCGTGAACTGCACAATAACTATATGCCCTTTACCTGACTGTATATTTCAATTTCATAGTTTTGGAAACACCACCTATCCCGACACTAACTTTAAGTTGGTATTCGCCTTTTTCATCGAGTAAAAGGCCGCTTCCGAAGTGATTCGGCATAGGCATTTTGAGATCGACCAAAGAATTTTTATTAGAAGGAGAAACAATTTCAACCTTTGCAGAAGTGGCGCTTTCGGCTTCTTTCCCGCTTAAGGTGCTTTTCACCTCAATCATTATGTGATGTGTACCCGCCATCATAGCGTCTTTGACCTCTTTGTTCATCACCATACCTTTGCCTTTCATAGTATTAGTGTCCTTCTGCATATCCATATCCATATCCATATCCATATCCATATCCATATCCTTTTCCTTCATTCCCTCCATATCCTTGCCCATTCCCATGTCTTTGTCCTTCATTCCCTCCATATCCTTGTCCATTGCCATGCGTTTTTCATTCATTCCTTCCATCATCTTTTGATGATCAACCTGAGTCATAATCCATATATTAAAATGAACATCTCCGGATGTGGCTTCAAATGTAGGCTTACCCATCATGCCCATCATATCATGTTGTTTCGGGGCGGCTTTCGGTATTGTGTCGGGTGTGTACTGTGCATACATTGGCAACACTATAGCAATTGCCAGAACGAAGAATAAAAATGTAATTTTGTTTTTCATGACAGAATCCTTTCTATTATGGTTAATAAATTGTATGAATAGCTGACAAGCCTGTAATTTCGGTTAAATCTGTTTTGAAACTGCTTTAATGAATAGTATTGCAAAATTGAATATACTGCAACTGAAAAGCGTTACATAATTCCTCAAATTATTTACATGATTCTCACATTTTTATTCGCGAAACATTCTTCTTCAAACTCTTACAGTCACCGGCATAAAAAAACCGCCCTGCTTTTGAGGCAGGACGGCTTCAATTCCAATAAAGAATGAGTTACTTCTTAACTGTATTGATTTTCAAACCCCATATTTCGACGCGGGCTTTTTCTTCTTTGCTGTTAGGAAGCGTTTTGTAAACAAAAACAATTTTCTTTATGCTACGCTCCGAACCACCTTTCAGATCGATTACACGGCTTTCGCCCGGTGATTTGATAGCCTGGTTGATTTTGACGTCTTGTTTGTCACCACTTTCGTAGGTAATTTCAAGAGAAACCAGGTCGATTGCTGCTTCTGTAACTTTAAATTTGAGGGTAGAGAACCTGTCGGATCCCACAACGGCAATTTCATCCTTATCAGTCTTAAAGGCTACAGTTCTCTCTGCAATTTTGTGCCATCCTGCTGCATCACTTACCATCACGGCAGGTGTCTGAGCACTTGCAATACCAATGCTTCCGGCAATGGCAAGCAACATCATAATCATTGTTTTCATCATTTTCATGGTTTTTGATTTTTATAGGTTTATAATTATGCAAAGGTCTGCCACATTTAACAGCTATGTGTTACACAATTAAAGGATTGATTTACATAATTCTCACATCCGGCTATTTAAATATCAATGAGATGGAAAGACATAATAGCATATAGCAAAAATCAGCATTTCTTATTAAAGCGTATTGCTATAAAAGAAGTGCTGAAACCTGAAGTTCGTTTTTAGGCCGGGGCTGAAACTTTGCCTGAAGAAATTATTATAAGGGCAAAGCATCTTAAATTGTATGCGATTGATTAAAATCCCGAATTATCATTATGTTTCGAAAACAGGTAAGGCATTTTTACCTTTTGCATGATCCCGATGCGTATTCCTACATAATAGTTATGTGAAGAGCCATATATCTGGTGAGTATTTTCTATCTGGTATTGCTTTTGGTTAATATCGGTCAATCCAATGGCCCCATCGAGCGAAAGCGTCCAGATTAATTTCTCAGTTGGGCGGTATGGCAGTTTATATTTTGATGTAGATGTAAACATATTTGTTAATCCTACAGCCAGCATTACATCGAATGGTTTATAACGGCTTGTAACATCAACATGGCCTTCGCTCATCGTTGCGAGATCAACAATAGGTCTGCCATCGTCGCGACTGAAATCCTGGTGTGCTGAGAGCCGGTACATAAACTGTGGACCAAACTCCAGCCACGTAGTTTTAAACCTGCCGCCCAGGTTATGCATTATCATTACCGGTAATTGAAGGTAGGTGATGTTAACTTTTCGTTTGGCATTCACTCCGGCCATTGAGCCTGAATAGTTCTGACCAAGGTTAGCAACCCTCAAACCTGCCGAATAACCGTTGTTATATGTTAAATATGTAAAACCTAATCCGCCCGAAAAACCGACTTTAACCGTGTAAGGTAACTCCTGGTTTCCATACATATTCTGATTCAGAATCCAGGTGTTGTTCACCCCGAAATCACCCGAAAGCCATGAGGTTCTGTTTCTGTCTTGTCCAAGAGTTAACAAAGGACTTGCAGATATTGTAGCGAGCAGAACAATTGCAAATAAATTTCTCATTTCAGGAATTGTTTGGTGTAAATCAGGAAATTATGAAAAGATATTTACTGGTTTCTCAATGGTTTCCATGTTTCAGAATTCCGGCATCATTTCATACAAAACATACACCTGGAATACACGCCAAAGATCAGGGTAACTATGCCGGAATCAGCTACACAATTCTGAGAATAAGTTACATGATTCACACATAAAGATATTGTCGCGGTGACTTTGAGTCACCACCACATTAAAAAAGGCGGTCAGTGACCGCCTTTTAAAATCCTTATTGGGTTTTCTCTTTCTCTTTTTCCTTTTCCTGCTTTTTGAAATATCCTTTCAGCAGGAAACTGCTCTGGGCTGCCTTTAAGTCTTCGTCCAATTTCTGCGAACTGCTTTCCAGGTTCTTTATTGTTTCCTTTATACGCGCACCCGATTGCTCATCGCGCAATAATACACCAACTGTAGAATTGGGATTTTTGGAGGCTTTTTTCAGGTCGGCAACAAAGGCCGAAGCTGTATCAGCCATTTGCTGAAGCTGCAACACAGAGGCTTTCACTGATTTAAAAACCAGTGTATCCGTAGTCAATTCGTTTGCCAAAGTGCCTTTTTTATTCAGGTTCGAGCTAAAAGCGGCAAGTGTGGATACCAGTTGATCGGCCTTAGCCGAAGCAGTCTGCAGTGAGGCTGTGGCAGCATTGATATGTGTATAAATAGCGTCGTCGGTCAGCAATTTGCCGATGGTTCCTTCACCTTCAGCCAGTTTTTTTGTTATCACTTTCAAATCGCCGGTGATCGCCCGGAAGTTCACGTTGTTTTCCTGTAATGTATTAATCATATCCTCAGAAGTAAAGGTTTTCTCCACGCCGAGGGTATCGCCTTCTTCTACTTCGGGCGCTGCGGTAGTGCCTCCGTAAATCACAAGAATCTTATTTCCTATAAGTCCGTCGCTGCTGATTTTCACTTTGGCATCTTTACGAATATATTGCTGCACCTTTGTTTCGATGTTCATACTCACTTCTACCTGCGAAGTTCCGTAAAAACGAAGACTGCTTACCGTTCCGATTTTCACACCGGAAAACCAGATATTATTTCCTTTTTTCAAACCGCCTACATCATCGAAAAGTGAAACCACTTTCATTTTGTTTTTAAAGGTTTCGTGCAGGTTGCCAACCATCAGAATGCCTCCTATAAAAAACAATATTCCCAGAAGGACAAAGACTCCAACTATTACTGTGCGTCTGTTTGGTGATTCATTCATAACTTATTGTATAAAATTGTAACTAAAAAAAGCTTTTATCTGATCATCATCACTGTCGAAAACATCCTCGAATTTACCAACTTTCAGGAATTTACCGTTCAGCAGCATGGCTGTGCGGTTCCCGGTATTTTTGGCACAGGTAAGATCGTGTGTAATGATAACGGAACTGGTGTTGTATTTTTCCTGAACTTCGTTGATAAGCTCAATAATTTCGGCACATGTAATAGGATCGAGACCCGAAGTGGGTTCATCGTACAGCATTATCTTTGGCTTAAGTATCAGGGTGCGGGCTATTCCTATCCGTTTTCGCTGTCCGCCCGAAAGATCCGATGGCATCACATTCATCTTATCTTTTAATCCTACCGCTTCAAGTACTTCTTCCACTGCATCCTTCACTTCATTCCTGCCGGTTTCAGGGATATTCATCGTTAAAGGAAATGCAATATTCTGAAACACATTCATGCTATCGTACAAAGCGCTGCTCTGAAACGAAAATCCTATATCCAGCCTCAGTGCATCCAGTTCTTTTCGATCTAATTCATCCACGTGCTTTCCAAGCACAATTACTTCACCTTTGTCAGGCTTTAGCAAACCCACAAGTATTTTTATCAGAACCGATTTACCTGTTCCTGATTTACCAAGCACAGCAACATTTTCACCTTTAAAAAGCGTAAAATCAATTCCTTTTAAAACATGAAGATCGTTGAATGACTTATACAACCCGGTGATTGAAATAACCTGTTCGTTGTAGTTGATAATATGTCGCTTTATTTCTTCCATGGCTTTAAAAATAACGAATCCAGTTTGATAGCTGAACAATTACAAGTTCCTCAATAAATATCAGGAACATGGCCAGCACCACTGCCTGGTTTGCCGCTTTGCCCACCCCACGGGTTCCTTGTGTGGCATGAAAACCTTTGTATGAGCCTACCATGCCAATAGTAAATCCATATGCCAGTGCTTTGACTATAGAGGTAAATATATCAAGAAAACTGATGGTTGAAAAAGCACTTTGATAGAAACTGATCATACTGCTGGTTTCTTCGGCATGAACATTCAGATATGAGCCATAAAGCGCCACAAAACTACAGTACAACGACAGTATAGGAATTGTGATGGTTGTTGCCAGTACCCTTGTAACAACAAGGTATTTGAATGGATTAATGGCGGATACTTCCATGGCATCGATCTGCTCGGTAACTTTCATGGAACCCAGCTCAGCGCCTATGCTCGAGCCTACTTTTCCGGCACAGATAAGCGCAGTAACCAGCGGCCCCAAAGCACGTACAATGGCAATGCCGATCAGGGACGGAAGCCATGACGCTGCCCCGAAATCTTCGAGCGAAGGGCGAGATTGCTTGGTAAAAACCACACCTACAATAAAACCTGTAAGAGTAATCAACGGCAACGATTTTAAACCCACTTCGAAACTTTGGTTAATAACTTCGCGCAAGTGAAAAGGCCGCCTGAATGCTTCCTTGAAAAATTGCCCAGTAAATTTCCATGCGCTGTTAACGCCGGTAAAATACTGGTCAAGGCCTTTCGACAATAAATATTTTCTGCTGGTTTCAGTAGCCATCGAATTGTAAGGTATTGTATATGAATCAGGTAGTTAAAACGGATTTGGTTTTGGCAATGTGAATTATGTCTGTTATTTATTGGAAATCGTTTCCACTGAATTGAGATGGAATAGTTGACCGGCAGAAGTAAAAGTAACGAAAGAGAGTGATCATACAAAATTAGTCAATTAGTCAGATGTTTTACACATTTAAGGAACTCAGTTGCAATGATATTTTAGTTTAAACAAAATGGTCCTGATCAGATTTAACCCTTAATTTTTGCGCGTAATTTTTTAAATATATTACGCGGCGATTCATCATTAAAACCATTCATCTTGTGGTATGCTTTCACCAGGTCGTCGGGATAAACTCCTTTATATTCAATTTTATAAAACGAAAACCCGTTGTAAGGAATAACGCTTGTTCCAGCCGAAATTCTCACCCGGTTCTCAACATTTCTATCCTTAAAGTATGCCAGGAAAATATTTTCCCTTTCTTTATTCAGTTCCCTGTATTTTGCGTCTACTTTAGCCGCGCCTAACAACCTGGCACATTTCCACTGAGTGGTGAAAAGCATCTCATCGTGTGTTTGCCTGTTCAAATAAGCAATAAACCCGGCATCCTTTGCCGACATTTTATCAACCTGAATGGAATCTTCCTTGCCATAGGATTTCTCATTTCTTTTGTTGGCTGCCAGGAAATACTTTTTCTTCGCTTCGTAGAACAAAATGTATTCCTTTTCCTTTACTGTATATTGTTGTGGATAAACAGCAATGGATGCTTCAGGATTTTTAACAAGAAAATCTGCCATTTTTTCAATAAATCTTTCCTGTACGGACCTTAATGAACTTTGCCGCATTTCCCACTTCATCGTCAGTGATTTTTCTATTTCAGCTTCAACGCTTCGTACTTCCATCCGGTAAGGCGTAGTGACAGGTTTCACGAAAATATTGCCTAACACATCGATAATAACATCTTTCAGATGAAATTTAGGACTGTTCAGATTACCGGTTATAGGTATTTCGTAATCTATAACATTTCCGCGTTCACGGATTAATGCCATGATCAGCCTTACCGGTTTCCTTTCCAGCCCTTTATTTTTCAACCTCTTGGTTATACGCGGATCAATAATGATAAGGTGATTGTCGCTTTGAATATTTCCGTTCCGCACACGCCAGGAGCCATTCAGTTCGATGGTTCCCCTGTCGAGTGGAAATGAAGTATAAGTAATAGCGTATGGATTGAACATGGAAGCGGGTAATTTGTGAAGATGATATTGAAGGTCGAAATCGGAGCTGTCGACAGGGTTTATGCTCAGGTTTACGATTGCTTCGCCATAAGGCTGAATACCTGATTTAAAAAACACACCAACCCGTTTTTGATTTTTAGTAATTGAATCGGCTACTATAAATAGCGGATTTAGCCTGATAGCGAATTTTTCACTTAACGAATAATCATTGTATTCGAGGTTACCGCTATATATGGCCAGCCTGTTGAGCTTGTAATTGCTCCTGAAAAAATTCTTCGACAAATTCTTGATATAGTTACCAATTGTAAGTACAAGGTTGAATTGAGCGGAAGATGATTGGGCAGTAGAAACACCAGATTCGGCATTAGCAAACATTTTCAGCAGGTTACTTGACGTTTCATACTGCTCGTATTTAAAATATGGATTGTCGAGCGAAACAGAATCAAAGAGGTATTTGTGATTCTTCGGGCTGAGTTCGAAAATAGCTAAAGTCAGTTTGTTGAAAGAAGCATAATCTTCTTTAGGTACTTTTCCGGCATGAAATTCATTTATTGCCAGGAGGCCTGTAAACGTTACATTCTGAGCTTCCTTAAAACTGCCTTTTACCTTAAGTTTTGCATCAAGATTAGCAGTGAAGTGGCCGTAGTTTGTTAAATCGATCAGGTACTGGTTTAAAATATCCAGGTCGAATTTCTGAACATCAATAGCCAGCCGGTAATCCAGTTTTTTAACATTGATGGTAAAGTTTCCCTGCATGGCACCTCCGCCAATACCCGAAAGAAATGAAAATGTTGCGGCAATGGTATCCGTATCCCAATGAATTCCAGTACTTTCGATATTTACTTTTTTAATATAGTAGTTTATAGGTGTTACCCTTTCGACATAATGAAACTCACCTTCAACTATTTTAATTTTGGAAATACTGAAATGAACCGGCTCTGTGGGTTTGGCTGCGGCCTTTATGGAATCCGCCTGCGAGGAAAACTTTTCGACAAGATCATCAAAATTCAGCTTATCATCAATCTGCATAAGAATTCCCCTCGGATGGTTAAGTACCAGTTCGCTTATTTCATACGTTTTATTTAACATTTTACGCATGGCCATATTGATGCTCAAACCCGCAGCGGATATAAAAATGCTGTCGCTCCTTCGCTCGTAAATTTTAATGTTGTCGAAATAAATGTAACCGGTGAACGGGTTTACATAAGCCCAGTCCATGGTAATCTTCCTACCGGTATACCTGAGATCATACCTTTCGACCAGGTATTTTGTAATAGGCGAAATAAATGCAATCACCAATCCGAGTATAAGGAGAACAGTAAGAAAAGAAATCAAAAGTAATTTTTTCAGTTTTGGCAAGCGACCGCCCTGAATGTATTTGCTGTTTGCAGATTTGAAAACAGAAACAATTCTTTGGAAATAAGCGGTTAATCGTTTTGATAATGCCGTCATAGGTTTTTTTATTCCCTCTTTATTATATGATTCGCCCGTGTGTTAAAAATTGATGCAAAGTTGCTTGTGTTTGCTGTAAATATTGTTACAAAACTTTATTTATAAATTACATAATTCACACATTTAGTGGATGTAAGGATAAACCAACCTGATTAAGTATCAGGATTTCAGGAATACAGCTTGATGCATAAAATCAAAAAAAAAAGTGGCTATTGAATGTGTGAATGATGTAACTCTTACCAGCAATTGTGTAACACTTCCGGAATTGTAATGGCGGTACTTTGCATGGTGAAAAAATTCTCACTAACTAACATGACAAAAAAAATGAAAACAAAACAAACAAGATTATGGATGACTGCACTCGTGGCCTTCTTAACCTTTGCAACAGTAATTGTTGGCTGCAAAAAAGATGACTACGTAGCCCCAGGTGGAGTTGGGTTATGCCCTCTGGTTGTACGAACAACTCCTTTATCCAATGCTACTATGGTGCCGCTTAACTCGGTTATTACGGCAACCTTTAACGAAAAGATGGATCCTGCCAGTTTTTCAGGAGCATCCTTTACTATTGATGGTGTATTGAAAGCAAGTATTTCAGGCATTGTATCCTATAATGTTGCTGACAGCACTATGAAATTTACGCCAAGCAGTAAACTTGCACTTGCCACTACCTACACATGTACTATAAAAGCTACAGTTAAGGATTTAAACGGCAATGTG
>Ga0136636_10000561_pt1 | contig 19496 bp, 16 predicted proteins | sample AntDrymUQ8522106_2_FD_104653 | JGI IMG/M metagenome (GOLD analysis project Ga0136636, IMG submission 104653) | Polar desert sand microbial communities from Dry Valleys, Antarctica - metaG UQ852 (21.06) | ecosystem: Environmental > Terrestrial > Soil > Desert | place: Antarctica: Dry Valley... | reverse complement strand
TTCTGGCCCCGGGCACGCTCACGCCACCCATGCCGTTTCTATTTCAGTAACACCCCCCAGAAAAACGTGACCCAGAGCCTGTTTTTATGAAAAAAACCTTTGTTTCCCCTCAGAAGTACACACAGAGCCCGGGTGAAATCCTGAACTTGGGTCGGCACATCGCCGAGATGGGTCACAAGGCATTTCTGGTGAGCACCTATGAGGACATTTTGCGCAGCCGCGTCAGCGTGGACCAAAGCCTGTTGGGCACCGGCGTGCACATGGTGTACGCCACCTTTCGCGATGCCTGCACCAAGCTCAACTTCCAGGCCATGGCTGATCAGGCCATGGGGCATGGTGCGAACGTGATCGTGGGGCTGGGGGGTGGAAAATCGTTGGACGCGGCCAAAGGCGTGGCGTTTTATGCCAAGTTGCCCGTCATCATCGTGCCCACGATCGCATCAACCGACGGGCCGTGCAGCGCCAAAGTCGCCTTGTACACCGACACCGGCACCTTCGAAGGCTACATGGCACTGCGCAACAACCCCAATCTGGTACTGGTTGACAGCACCATCATCGCCCAGGCACCCGCGAGGTTTTTGGTGGCGGGCATGGGAGACGCGTTGGCAACTTACTTTGAAGCCATGGCCTTTCATCGAACCCACCCTGGCGAGTGCACGTTGCTGGCCTTGGGCATTGCACAGCGTTGTTATGACACCTTGCAACACAACTCCCTGGAAGCCTTGGCCGCCGTCAACGCCCAAGAGGTGACGCCTGCGCTGGAGAACATCATCGAGGCCAACCTGCTGCTGAGCTGCTTGGGCTTTGAGAACACCGGCCTGTCACTGGCGCATGCTTTCAACAACGCTTTAGGCAACTGGCCGTTGAGCAAAGCCGTCCTGCACGGCGAAACGGTTGCCTTGGGCGTGATCATCCAGCTCGCGGCCACGCAAGCCGACGAGCTGCCCGAGGTGCTGCGCTACTGCGAGATGGTGGGCTTGCCCACGAAGCTGGCCGACATCGGACTGTCCCCGTGTGACGACGCCACCTTGCGCGCCCTGGCCGCCACGCTGAGCGCTGACCCACAAGTTGCCAGCACACTACCTGGGACTTCTGCGGCGGACATTTATGGGGCGTTGGCGGGGTGTCGGTGAGGTTAAACCGAGATGGTTCATTGGGCGGTTAACCAGAGAACAGCGACCTCAATCTATTCATGGTGCTTAGGCCCGTCTTCGCCATCAAAACACCCCTCTTCTTAAAACCACCACCACGCTTATTGCAGCCGACGAAGCTTTTCGCTTCATCCAAGCTTGCGACGGTCTGGTGCTGGTCCCCGCCAGCTTGGGCCCGGGCTATCGGGTCACAAAACAAGCCCTGAGCTGGCATGCCAGCGAAGCCAGGTGAGCATCAGCGGGATGGTTTTCTGATGCTCAGTTGGGCCAAACACAGACTTGGGTTCTGGCAAATTGGTCGACGCGATGAAGTAAGTTGGCCTCACCGGCCGCGCCTTTGGTCAGATACGCATGGCGGTCACGCAGGGTCACCAACACGTTCTCCGGCAATCCCCAATGCGTGGCAATTCGCACCGAGAGGTAAGCCGACAAGACCTGGAACTCGTCAAAAAAATGGCGGGATAACTCCGCCTGCCCAGAAAACTTCCACACGTCCAGCATGCGCATCAGCACCACGGCGCCGGTATGGGCAAACAAGCCAGCCATGTAGGCCTCAAACTCGCTCATCCCAGGCGGACGCCGCAGCATCATGGCGTCGGCGCAGTGTTCCGACTGGCGCCACACAATCGGTGCGGCAATACCACTTTGGCAACCGGTTTGGCCCTCGAAAACCGGCATCAACAGCGCCCTCACGCACACCTCACGCGCCACGGCCACGCCCATCAGGTTCAGCGCCTTTTCGATGCTTTTGATGCGACAAATTCGATTAGAAAACGCTGTGTTGGCAATGCGCAAACACTCGGCCAACAACAACGGGTCGCGCGCGACACACTCGGCTATATCGCGTGTGGTGGTGTTCGGGCGGCGCGACAGTGCCAGAAGTTCTGGCAAAGCTTGTGAGCGCTGAACGTTTGACAACAACTTCAACGGCCCGTTCACGTCGGTGCGCAGTGTTCTGAGGGCAGACCTCTCGTCAGGTGTCAGAGTCCGTGCAGCCAGGGTTTTCACGCCAAACAAGGTTTTGACATACAGCTCGTCGTTGTCGATCACTTGCCCGTTGTCAATGGTTAGATCGACCCCCAAGTCTTGCAGGAGCCAGGCGCTTTGCGTTGCGCCTATGGAGTCAGACCATGCTAACGAGGGCGATCGGTCCAACAGCCCCAGCACAGGACTGCCTGTGCTTGAGTACTTAAAAAGTAAGTTAAAGAGCCACATTGAATACATCTCGTCGACAGGTTACACAAATAATGTGAAGTTATTTTGCCATATATAAAGGTTTTCCCTTATTGACAAAACTCAAAGTTTTTAATTTTAAAAAGATATTTTTGACCGAGTCAAATCGCCGTTTTGAATATCCAAAACACCGCTCAAAATAGGAGCGTCAGCAATGTCTGGCTCAACTTATCGTGAAATACACCCGTCATTGCGAACGCAATCCGTGATTTGAGAAGCCCTGGACTGCCGCACTACGCGCCGCAGTGGCGCCAAGGTTTTCATGCTCTGGGGTGGCTTTGTCGCCGTTAAAGTTATTCCATTTTCATAAGCTGTCACGCATAAGTTTCATGCGTCAAAAATGCGGCAGTCACCTATGAAGACCACATGAAATGACATACAAAGCTTATGTTGACCGGCTTATCAATCCGACAGGTTGTTGCTTCGCCTTGCAGTGCGCAAGCACTGTCTGCGGCTTCGCGGCTAATGTTGTATCGATCTAAAACGGTATTAGAACCATGGCGTTTTATACGGGGTATCCCTTTAGCTCCACTGACAACGCTCACTGAACTGATTTCTCAATGATTCTGACCACATTGCGTCATAAAGTGGCGGATTTTCGCCATTTTGGCTGGTGAACTCGGCCGACCCGGCACAATTTTTTTCAGGTATGAGGGTGGCCCAGTGCTTGTGGAGCTAAAGGGGCACCCCATCGTTTTATCCACTCAACAGCAACAACCCAAACAAAATCTGGGGGATTTCTGCTGATTGATTTGAAAACCGTTGGCCTTACTGCGCAACCGCTTCCACCTGAATCACCAGACGCACGTCTTTCGGGAAGCCCCACTGCAAGCCAAAGTTCATGCCGTAGGTGCTGCGATCCAGTGTGGCTTCAAAGTCACCCCCGCACACCTCTCGCTTGAGCATGGGGCTGTTGTAGCAGTTGAAATTGGTGGCTTTGAGGGTGATGGGGTTGGTTTTGCCCAGCAGCGTGAGTGAGCCAGTCACCTCGGCCACCTTGTCGCCGGCAAAGGTGACTTTGTCGGACACAAACTTCGCCGTGGGAAACGCTTCGGCATTGAACAAATCCGCACTGAGCAGGTGCTTGTTGAAGGCCGGGGTGCCGGTGTTGATGGAGGCCATGTCGATCGTCAACTCAACCTTACCGGTTTTCGCCGCGCGGTCAAACTGCACGGTGCCTTCTTTTTTGTCAAAGCGGCCACGGTTGGTGGAGGTGCCAAAGTGCGCGACCTCGAAGGTGACAAAGGTGTGGGATGGGTCAATGGCGTAGGTACCAGCCTGGGCTTGGGTGGCGGCCAACACGCTGGCGGCAATGGCGATGGGGGCAAAGAATGAACGCATGGAGAACTCCTGAAAAATAAATAGGTTAAAAAAACGGGGCGGAGAAACTTGGACAAACGCAGGCAGCAGGGTGATTCCGTTTCCAAATCATTGGTGTCTAGGCGCGAACCCGTGGGCTGTGCTGCAGCACGACAAGGCGACGCGACAAGGACACGCATGGTTTCGACATGGCGTTACAGCTTGCCCACGCCGCTGAGGCTGAACTTGAACTTGACCTGCACGTCGTCGGCCACCATCGAGGTGTCGGCCCATTCGCCGTCACCAATCTGGAAAGCCAGGCGTTTGATGGGCAACACGCCGCTGGCCACGGTGACCGCGCCGGTCTGCGTCATGGTCAGCGGCACAAGCACGTCGCGCGCTTGCCCTTTGATGCTGAGCTTGCCCGCCACTTCATACCTGCCAGCACCCAGTGCCTTGAAGCTACTGGAGGCGAAAGTGGCTTGCGGGAACTTGGGCGCGTTGAACCAGGGCGCTTTGGGGAGTTCGGTGTCTATCTCAGGGGCGCCCAGCGTGCCGCTGCCCATGTCCACCGTGAATACCACCTTGGATTGCGCCAGCTTGGTCGCATCAAAACTGACCTGGGCATCAAATTTTTTGAAATGCCCGGTGATGGGCACGCCCATTTGTTTGGCCACAAACACCAGCTCGCTCTGGGCAGGAAGCAGTTTTTGCTGCGCTGGCGCAGACAGTGCTGTGGTGGCCAGTATTGCGGCACTGGTCAGCGTCATCCAAGGAGATCGTTTCATGAGAAAAGCCTTACAAATGGGGGGTATCAAGAGCGACTGGGCAGCATGCGGGCCATCAGGCCGTCTTTGTCGATCCACTGGTGTTTGATGGCTGCGGCCACATGCAGCGCCGCCAGGGCGATCAGCGCAATGGCAGACAGCTCGTGTAGGGGCTTGAGCGTTTCAGCCAGGGCCTTGTCAGCCGACACCAAGTCGGGCAGCGCAATCTGGCCAAACCAGACAATCGGGAAGCCCGCCGCTGAACTGTAGGCCCAGCCCAATAAGGGCACGGCAAAAAACAGCGCGTACATCAGGTAATGGGTGGCGTGGTGGGCCACATGCTGCCACTTTGGCATGGCACGGATGATGGCGTCTGGCAACGCAGGCGGACGGTGCGTGACCCGCCACAACAGGCGCAGTGCAGAGAGCACCAAAACGCTGATGCCCGCCCATTTGTGCCAGTTGTACAGCTTCAAGCGCCAGGGCGAAAACGGCAAATCGGCCATGTAGATGCCAGACACAAACATCACCCCTATGGCCAGCGCCAGCAGCCAGTGCAGCAACATGGCAACGGCGTTGTAGCGCGCAGGCAGAGCACCCTGAGGTGAATGGTTTGAAGGCACGTCTTTGATATCCCTGTTGGAAGTGATGGGGGGAGACCCCCATCACTTATTGCTCCGGCCCATTGAAGTTGTAACTTTCTGCTGATCTGCCAGCAGGACGGACGGCTGAATAACTTCAAGGTTAACAGGGCCGGATTAATAGAACGGAGTTTAGAGAGCGGTCAATGCAGACAGATTCAATTGGATTGTTGTCATGATTCAAAGAAAATCACTTCCTAGGCGCCCCATCACACCACGCCACGACACCGCAGCGCGGTGATGTCAGCCGGGCCCAGACCCAGTTCAGCCAGAACTTCGTCGGTGTGTTCACCTAACCTGGGTGGTGGGCGGTGCAGTATCGGCGGTGTGTCACCCAAACGCAGGGGGCTGGCCACGGTGTGGATGTTGTTTGTGGATGCTTCAGTATCAATAGCTAAAGACTCTTTGTTTATCTGAGCCCCAGCCTGATACACCACCAAACCTCGCGCTACCACCTGTTCATCGGCAAAGGCCTGCTGCAGGTCATTGATGGGGCCGCAGGGCACGGCCTTGTCGTGCAACAGGGCTATCCATTGGGCCGTGGTGCACTGGCGGGTAACGGGCAGCATCAGCGCCACCAGCGCATCGCGGTGCCGCACACGCAGCGCATTGGTGGCAAACCGCGCATCCTGCGCCCACTGCGGCTGGCCTGCGGCCTCGCACCAGCGGGCGAACTGGCCATCGTTGCCCACCGCCAGCAGCATCGCGCCGTCTAAGGTGTCAAAACTCTGGTACGGCGCCAAGCTCGGGTGGGTATTGCCCTGGCGCTGTGGCACCTGGCCGGTATTGAGAAAACCAGCGGCCTGGTTGGCCAGCACGGCCATGCCTACGTCGAGCAGGGCCATGTCGATGTGCTGACCCAACCCGGTGCGGTGGCGCGCTTCGATGGCCGCCAAAATGGCGCTGGCTGCGTACACGCCGGTGAAAAGGTCAATCACCGCCACCCCGGTGCGCAGCGGCCCTCCGCCCGGTGTGCCATCGGCCTGGCCCGTGATGCTCATCAGGCCGCTCATGGCCTGCACCATTAGGTCGTAACCAGCGCGCTGGGCGTAGGGTCCGGTCTGGCCGAACCCGGTGACGGAGCAGTAAATCAGTCGCGGATTCACCGCCTTGAGACTGTCGTAGTCCAGCCCGTAGGCTTGCAGGCCGCCGACCTTGAAGTTTTCCACCAGCACGTCACTTTTGGCCACCAGACGACGCACCAGCGCTTGGCCGTCGGGGGTGGCAAGGTCCAGCGTGATGGCGCGTTTGTTGCGGTTGCAGGCGGTGAAGTACGTGGCCTCGTCGGTGTCGTGGCCCTGGGCGTCTTTCAGAAAGGGTGGCCCCCAATGGCGGGTGTCGTCACCCACGCCGGGGCGCTCCACTTTGATGACATCGGCGCCCAAGTCGGCCAACATCTGGGTGCACCACGGGCCGGCCAACACGCGGGACAAGTCCAGCACTTTAAGGTGCGACAGTGCAGATATTTGGGTCATGGTTACCTTTGTCAATCATGCGTGGCGTTGGGTCACGGTGAATTTGTTCTCTGTTCAGTCAGAGGGAGTGCGAATATTGAGTGAAAAATTTCCCCGTTACAGATCAAGCACTTACGTTTAGAACAAATTCACCTGGGCGTTGGGTGGCGCGTTGTCCTGCGCCAGCACTGGGGATGGCATCCAACGCGATGCCGTACCGGCCTGCCAGCGCCATAACACCCGGTCAAGCGACTGGGTTTTCAGGGGTGAGCACCGGGCCGGTGCCACTAAAGCGCTCCAGCATGAGGTAAATCACCGGCGTGATGAATAAGGTGATGGCCTGCGAAAACACCAGCCCACCCACCACAGCCAAGCCCAGAGGTTGGCGCAGCTCGGCCCCCGCGCCCAGACCCAGCGCAATCGGCAATGCCCCCATGAGGGCGGCCAAGGTGGTCATCATGATGGGGCGAAAACGCAGAATGCAGGCCTCTCGAATGGCGTGCGCTGGCGTCATGCCGTGGTGGCGCTGCGCATCCAGCGCAAAGTCAATCATCATGATGGCGTTTTTCTTCACGATCCCGATGAGCAGCACCACGCCAATGGTGGCAATCAAGGTCAGGTCTTCGCCAAACAGCATGAGCGTGGCAAGCGCGCCCATGGCCGCCGAGGGCAAGCCCATCAGGATGGTCAGCGGGTGGATATAGCTCTCATACAACACGCCCAGCAGCACATAAATCACCAACAAGGCGGCAATTACCAAGATGGCTTGGCTGCCCTGCGAGTCTTTGAACACCGCCGCTTCGCCACCGTAAGAGCTGATGATGGAGGACGGCATTTGCACAGCCTCGCGCGCGGCATCGATCTTGGCCGTGGCGTCACCCAGCGCGATGCCTGGCGCCAGATTGAACGACACCGTGACCGCTTGCAATTGCCCAACGTGGTTGATGGAGGTGGGGCCGACCGTGCGCTCCACCGTGGTAAAGCTGCTCATGGGCACCAGGGCACCGCTGCTGGAGCGCACGTAAATGGCGTTCAGCGCGGACTCATCCTGCTTGGCTTCGGGGGCCACTTCCATGATGACCTGGTAGCTGTCGGTCGGCAGGTAAATGGTGGACACCTGTCGCTCACCAAACGCGCTGTACAAGGCGCTGCGAATGGCCTCTACCGACACGCCGAGCGCGTTGGCGCGGTCACGATCGATCTTGAGTTGGGCTTGCAAGCCGCGCAACTGCGAGTCGCTGGTGACGTCGCGAAACATCGGGTCGCCGCGCAACTGGTCTTGTAGCTTGGTGGCCCAGCCAGCGAGTTCATCCGATGTCACGCTTTGCAGGATGTACTGGAACTGCGCCTTGCTCTGGCGCCCACCCAACTGCAGGTTTTGAGTGGGCCGCATGAACACGTTGATGCCCGCCACACCGCGCAGTTTGTTGCGCAAACCATCCACAACTTGTTTCATGGCCGCACGTTCAGACAAAGGCTTGAGCGTCACAAACATGCGTCCGCTGTTTTGGGCGCCGCTGCCACCATTGAACGAACTGACGGCCGCCACGTTGGGGTCGTTGCGAATGATGTTGGCCGCGAGTTCTTGCAAACGCACCATCTCTGCAAACGAGGTGTCTTCTGACGCCTCGGTGGTGACTTGAATCTGGCCAATGTCTTCCTGCGGGAAAAAGCCTTTGGGTATCACCACCAGCAACCACGCGGTGCCCACGCAGGTGGCGATCGCCACACCCACGATGACATAGCGGTGCGCCAGCGCTAGGTCTAGCAGGCGGGTGTAGCCTGCCAATAAGGCGTTGAAGCCGTGTTCAAAGCTGCGCACCACTGCGCCGGGGCGCTTCATGTGGGCCTCATCCGTTAAGAACCGGCTGGCCAGCATGGGCACCAGTGTCAACGACACGAACGCCGACACGATAATCGCCAGCCCCACCACCACCGCAAACTCATGGAACAGTAAGCCGATCACGCCGGGCATGAAGAAAATCGGGATGAACACGGCAATCAGCGAGGTGGAAATCGAGATGATGGTGAAACCCACCTCACGCGCGCCACGCAGCGCCGCCTGAAATGGTTTCTCACCCTTCTCCACGTGGCGGATGATGTTTTCCAGCACCACAATGGCATCGTCTACCACCAAGCCCACGGCCAGCGTCAGCCCGAGCAAAGAGATATTGTCCAAGCTGTAACTAAAACCCCACAGCAGCGCCACAGCGCCCATCAAAGACACGGGAAGGGACAATGCGGGGATCACGGTGGCCACAAAACGCCGCAAAAAGAGGAAGATCACCAACACCACCAAGGCGACGGTGCCCACCAGGGTCAAGGTCACGTCGTGCAAAGCCTCGCGCACGGACTTGCTGCGGTCATTGACCGGGGTCATGCGCACCGATGCCGGCATTTGGTTTTGCAGGCTCGGCATGGCCGCAAGAATGGCGTCGACCACCTGCACCGTGTTGGCACCGGGCTGGCGTTGAACCGCGAGTGTGATGGAGGGCTCGCCATTGAGGGTGCTCCACCTCGTGAGCGACTCTAGACTGTCCAGCACATCAGCCACGTCGCGCAAACGCACGGTGTTCCCCCCGCGCGTGCTGACAATCAGGTTGGCGAACTCTGCCGCATTTTGCAATTGCTTGTTGGCTTGCAGCACGAGGTTCTGTTTGGGGCCTTCCAGCGTCCCCACCGGCGTGTTCACATTGGCGGCTCTGAGCGCCGCGCTGATTTCGTCCCAGCCCATGTTGCGTGCCACAAGCGCTTCTGGGTTGACGCGCACCCGCACGGCAAAACGCTTGGAACCATACACGTTCACCTGCGCAACCCCGTCGACGGTGGACAAGGTCGGAACGATCAGGTGGTCTGCGTAGTCCTGCAGTTCGGACGGTGACAGCGATGGGGATTGCAAGGCCACGAGCAGCACGGGCGCGTCTGCCGGATTGACCTTGCGGTAAGACGGCGGGTTGGTCATGTCTTGCGGCAACGCACGCTGGGCACGCAGCAATGCGGCCTGCACGTCCACCGCGGCGGCGTCAATGTTGCGAGACTCCTGAAACTCCAGCGTCAACGATGTGTTGCCCAGCGTGCTGGTGGAGCTGATGGTTTTCAGGCCCGGCACGGTTTGGAACTGCTTTTCCAGCGGCAAGGCCACAGACGTGGCCATGGTTTCGGGGCTGGCTCCGGCCAGAGACGCTGACACATTGATCACCGGCGTGTCATAACTGGGCAAGGCAGCCACCGGGATACTTTGGAAGCCAATCACCCCAGCCAACACAATGGCCAGGTTGAGCAGCACCGTCATGACCGGACGGCGGATGAACAATTCGGAAAAGTTCATGGTTGGTGCGCCTTAGCTGGCTGCGAGGTTTTGCCATCTGCGGGTTTGCCTTGGCCACCCTGCTGCGCGGACTTGCCGTCGGGCTGACGCTCAACCACTGGGGCATTGGGGCGCAGGTTTTGTTTGCCGACTTGCACCACCGATTCACCCGACTGCACACCCGTGACAGCGGCTTGACCGCCCTCGGCGTACACCACCTCGACCGGGCGCAGCACCGCTTTGCCGTCCTTAACCACGTACACCACCGTGCCGCGCGCAGACTGCACCAGCGCTTGCATTGGAATCACCAAAGCATCTTTCAGCGTGGTCAAGGATTGTTTCACCTGGACAAAGGCACCGGGCCACAGCTTGGAATCGGGGTTATCAAACACCGCTTTGGCTTTCACCGCGCCGGAGTTGGCGTCCACCATGTTGTCCACAAACTGCAGACGCCCGGTGAAGCGGCCACCGCCATCGGACAAACTCGCCGTCACCAACGTGCCATCCTTCAAGGCGCGCAGAGCGTCAGGCAGGTTGCGTTGCGGAAAACTGAACTGAACGCCCATCGGGTCCAGCTGAGTGACCGTGACCAGCGCCGTGGTGTTGGCCTGCACGGTACTGCCGGAAAACACATTCACTGCACCCGCCCGGCCCGAATGGGGTGCCACGATACGTGCATAGGACAACGCGACCTTGGCTGCATTCACGGCGGCCTGATCAGCCGCCACGGTGGCCGTGGCAGATGCCACCAATGCGCGCGAGGTGTCTACGGCGCCTTGCGAGATGAAGCCCTGGGCAAACAACTGCTCGGTGCGCTCGAACTGGCGCTTGGCATCGGCCAGCGTAGCGCTGTCCTTGGTCAATTGCGCCTGCGCCTTGGCAACGTTCGCGAGGTCGGAGCGTGCGTCCAGCGTGAAAAGCAACTGCCCGGCTTTCACAAACTGGCCCTCTTTGAAATGAACCGCCTCAATGGTGCTACTGAGTTGGGCTTTGACGTCTACCACGTTCAATGGCACCACGGTGCCCGTGGCCTCCAATGACACGGTAAGGTCTTGTTTTTTGACCTTGACTGTGGACACGGTGACTGGTGGGCCACCTGCGCCACCTGGTCCACGGGCGCCGTTGGCAGCGCTCGCGGGGGCTTGCGGCGCATCGCTCTTGCCGGAGCAACCCCATATCAACAATAACAATACTGAGCTGGTCAGGACGAGTTTGACACGGCAAATGTTCATGAGGCAACCAACGAAAGTGAAGGGGGGGGGCGCAATGCAGGGCACGTCAGGCACCTGCGGCGTAGCCACCATCATAGGGGTAGAGTCAATTGAAAGCAGCAATCCCGGTCTGCGAACGGCCCAAAATCAGCGCATGAATGTCGTGGGTGCCCTCGTAGGTGTTGACCACCTCCAGATTCACCAAATGGCGGGCCACGCCAAACTCGTCGCTGATGCCATTGCCACCCATCATGTCGCGCGCCAGACGGGCGATGTCCAGCGCCTTGCCGCAGTTGTTGCGCTTGAGCAGGGAGGTGATCTCGACCGCTGCGGTGCCCTCATCCTTCATGCGTCCCAAGCGCAAAACACCTTGCAGACCCAAGGCAATCTCGGTCTGCATATCGGCCAGCTTTTTTTGAATCAACTGGTTGGCAGCCAAGGGGCGACCAAACTGGTGGCGGTCCATCACATACTGGCGCGCGCGCAACCAGCAGTCCTCAGCGGCCCCCATCACGCCCCAGGCAATCCCGTAGCGCGCACTGTTGAGGCACGTGAACGGGCCTTTGAGACCACGCACATCAGGAAACGCGTTTTCCTCGGGGCAAAACACCCCGTCCATGACAATTTCACCGGTGACACTGGCACGCAGCCCGACCTTGCCATGAATGGCCGGGGCACTGAGCCCAGTGCTGTCCTTGTTCAGCACAAAGCCGCGTATGGGGCCCACAGCACCACCTTCAGTCACCTCTTTGGCCCACACCACAAACACATCGGCGACAGGTGAGTTGGTGATCCACATCTTGGTGCCGCTCAGTTTGTAACCACCGGGCACTTTTACTGCGCGGCTGAGCATGCTGCCTGGGTCAGATCCGTGGTCTGGCTCGGTTAGACCAAAACAGCCGATCCACTCACCTGTGGCGAGTTTGGGCAGGTACTTTTGCCGCAAGGCTTCGCCACCAAATTCGAGAATCGGCAACATCACCAATGAACTCTGCACGCTCATCATCGAGCGATAGCCGCTGTCCACCCGCTCGACCTCGCGGGCAATCACGCCGTACGCCACGGCGTTCAGCTCCGCCCCCCCATACGCTGCAGGAACCGTCGGCCCCAGCAAGCCCAACTCGCCCATTTCGCGAAAGATCGCCACATCGGTGGTTTCTTGGCGAAAAGCGTGTTGTACCCTGGGTGCCAGTTTGTCCTGGCAATACGCAGCGGTAGCGGCCTGCACCATGCGCTCCTCATCCGTGAGCTGCTGCGCCAGCAAAAACGGGTCTTGCCAATTGAAAGACATGTGGGTCATGAAACTTCTCCTACGTGCAGGTACAACCGGTGCCAGACGCCCATGTTAGCGGGACGCGGCCGCTGGACCTTGCAACACATTCTTTACAGCGTCTTTACATTGCCGCCATGCTGCAGGCAACTAACAGCGCGAGCATTCACCCCGTTGAATCAACCCAAAGGTGACGCGCCATGAACAAAACACTATTTCTCCTTGCTGCCGTGGCCGCCAGCTCTGCCACCCAGGCCCAAGAGGTAGGCCGCGTGATCTCAAGCACCCCCGTGGTCGAACAGGTCGCTGTGCCGCGCAATGTCTGTAATGTGGAACAGGTCTCGATGCAACAACCCAAGTCCGGCGCGGGCGCGTTGATGGGTGCCATTGCAGGCGGCGCCATGGGCAATTCCGTGGGGGATGGCAATGGCCGCGCCTTGGCCACGGGCATTGGGCTGTTCGGCGGGGCCATCATGGGCGACCGCATCGAAGGCAGCCCGGCGTCCCACACCCAACATGTGCAACGCTGCGCCACGCAAACGTTTTTTGAGAACCGCGTCGCGGGCTACAACGTGGTGTATGACTATGCGGGCAAGCAATACACCGTCCGCCTGCCCCAAGACCCTGGCCCCACCATCAGACTGAATGTGTCACCGGTGGGTGCTGCAACGTCCTACCAAGCGCCAGTCAACGACGTCGTTGACGAGCAACCGGTGTATGCACAGCCGATATATTCGCAGCCGACTTACGTGCATCCGCAGCGGGTGATCGTTAACCCACCGGTCACAACCATCACTTACGGCACCTATTACTACCCACGTGCGCGCCCGGTGTACCCGTCCATCGTGATCGGCACTGGGTTTGGCGTGGCACGCTATTGGGACCCACAGCTTCGCCATCATCATGGTCACCGTCGCTAGTACTGCAACCGGCAAGTTGAGGAACACCACGAAAATGATGACTTCGCGCTCAGGTCAAGGCGCAAACCGCAGTCATCGCCGTCGCTATCGAGAGGATTTGCAACGCAGCCATGGGAGTGAAGGCGCGCTTTCATGTTTCCATTCTTTCGGGTTGCAGCACTGGCCTTGACTAAGTCTTGTGTGCGGTTATCGTTGAAGCGTTATCTTTCAAGCGGAGTCGCGTATGGGTTACTTTCGTCACAGCGTGGTTGTAAACATGGTTGCCTTGGGCGTGTGGGCCGGTGCCGCACACGCCCAGGAGGCTGGCACCCGAGCAGACGCCCAAGCCATGGTGGAGGCGGCCATCCAACACGTCAAAAAAGCCGGTCCGGCACGCGCTTTCAAAGATTTCAGCGACAAGTCCAACGCCCGCTGGCACCACAAAGACCTGTATGTGTTTGCTTACAACATGGCCGGGGTGAACGTCGCGCACGGTGCCAATGAGAAGCTGGTTGGCAAAGATTTCAGCGAATTCAAGGACCCCACGGGCCGACCGCTGATCAAACTGCTGCGCGAAACCGCCATGAACGGCGGGGGTTGGGTGGCGTTTCAGTGGCCTCACCCGCAGACCAAAATCATCGAAGACAAGGTGTCTTACACCCGCAAGATGTTGAATTACGACGGTTTCTTGGGTGTGGGCGTGTACCGCTGACCGCTGCTGTAACAGGCAGGTGCACTCGAACTCACCCATCGCCCCAAAAGACCCTATAAGCTGTCACGCATAAGTTTCATGCGTCAAAAATGCGGCAGTCACCTATGAAGACCACATGAAATGACATACAAAGCTTATGTTGACCGGCTTACCCATCGAACTTTCATGGCGAGGAAGCCACCCCAGCGCATAAAAACCCTGCCGTCATTGCAAGCTTAAGCGCCCGCCCAGGGCTTCTCAAGTCATGGATTGCTTCACTTCCCTCGCAATGACGGGTGCATGTCACGTCAAGGAAAAGTAGGCGCCAGACGACCCGGTGTCAAAAAATGGTTGGGGTTTTGTCGAGAACGTGAACACATTCACCCTTTAAGATGTCTTGTTATACAGCCCTCTGTTGTTGGGGGGTTCGACACCAAACTATAGAGTGAACTCCCATGCGTGCGTATTTTGTGGCAGCCACCCAACCCAACGTTGGCTTGACTTCGGTTTCACTGGGCCTGCTGCGGGCCTTGCAACGGCGCGGTCTCAAGGTTGCGTTTGTCAAACCCATCACCAAGCGAACGCCTGACACCGAGCAGTCCGTGCTGTTTGCCCGGCGTATTTGCCAAGCTGATAACACGCCTGACCCGCTGCCCATGAGTCTGGTAACCAAGCGCGTGACCGCTGGCCGCACGGACGAACTGCTCGAAGACATCGTGAGTCTGGCCATGTCAGGCGCCAATGGTGCCGATGTGTTGCTCATTGAAGGCATGCACGCCGACCCAAGCCGCGCGTTCATCCCCCGTCTGTCGGGTGAAATTGCGCGCAGTCTGCAAGCCGAAATCGTGCTGGTGGCCAGCGCCGCCTGCCCCGAAGACATGGCGCAGACCCAGTACCTGATTACGCAAGTGCGTAACTCCGGTCGCACGGTGGTGGGGGTGATTATCAACCGCGCACCCGCTGACTTTGACCGAGACAGCGCTGCTGCACAACTGTTCGGTGTGCCGATCTGGGGCGTGATCGAAAACGACCCCGAGCTGTCTGCTCCGCGCACCTTGGACGTGGCTCGCCATCTGAACGCCGAGGTCATGATCGCTGGCAATATTGCCACCCGGCGCGTGCTTGATACCGTGATGGCGGCGCGTTCAGTCTCTGAAGTCATTCCTCGTCTGGTGACGGGCGCACTGGTTGTCACCGCAGGGGACCGTGATGACGTGATTTTGGCCACCGCACTGGCTGCCAGCAACGGCATCGAGTTGGCTGGCTTGATGTTGACGCACAGCAGCTATATCAGCCCCCGTCTGGAGCGTTTTGGCTCCCGTGCCTTTCACAGTGGTTTGCCGGTACTGCGCACAGACGGCGACAGTTACACCACGGCTTCACGCATCAGCCGCTTGCCCTTGGCGGTGCCGCACGATGATTTAACCCGCATGGATCAGGTGATCGACAGTGTGGCCGAACAAATCAACGGCGACGCCATTTGCGACGGCCTGAATGTCGTCGCGTCAACCCGCATGTCGCCTCCCGCGTTCCGCTACCAATTGATCCAGAAAGCGCGCGCTGCCAACAAACGTATCGTGCTACCCGAAGGCGACGAACCGCGCACCATTCGCGCCGCGGTGATCTGCACCGAAAAAGGCATCGCCCGCTGCGTGTTGCTGGGCAAGCGCCCGGTCATCCAATCCATTGCCGAATCTTTGGGCATTGAATTGCCAGCGGCACTTGAAATTCTTGACCCGGCCGAGATTGCCGAGCAGTATGTCGCACCCATGGTGGAACTTCGCAAGAGCAAGGGCTTGACTCCCGGGCAAGCGCTGAACTCCCTGGAAGACACCGTGGTGCTGGGCACCATGATGCTGGCACAAGACGAGGTGGACGGCTTGGTGAGCGGCGCAGTGCACACCACCGCCAACACCATCCGCCCGGCGCTGCAACTCATCAAGACCGCACCGGGCTCCACCATCGTGTCGTCGTGCTTCTTTATGTTGATGCCCGAACAAGTGCTGGTGTATGGCGACTGCGCGGTCAATCCGGACCCCAATGCCGAAGAACTGGCCGAAATCGCCCGACAAAGCGCAGACAGCGCGCGCGCCTTTGGCGTCGTCCCCAAAGTGGCCATGATCAGCTACAGCACCGGGCTTTCGGGAACGGGACAAGATGTCGAAAAGGTGCGCGCCGCCACGGAAATTGCCAAGAGCCGTTGGCCCGATCTGGTTCTAGACGGTCCCATGCAGTACGACGCCGCCACGGTGCAAGACGTTGCTGCACAAAAAGCACCCGGTAGCCCGGTGGCCGGTCAGGCCACCGTGTTCGTGTTCCCTGACCTGAACACTGGCAACACCACTTACAAAGCGGTACAGCGTTCGGCCAACGTGGTGTCGGTGGGCCCGATGTTGCAAGGTTTGCGCAAGCCAGTGAATGACCTGTCGCGCGGGGCACTGGTGGATGACATCGTTTTCACCATTGCGCTGACGGCCATTCAAGCCCAAGCCATGGTCAAGGCCTAAGAAGAATTCTGTTAACGTGAATTACAGCCGTCATTGCGAACGAAGTGAAGCAATCCATGACTTCAAAAGCCCTGGACTGCCGCTTAAGCTGGCAGTGACGGCAGGGTTTTCATGCGCTGGGGTGGCTTCGTTGCCGTGAAAGTTAACCTGCCGCTTTTTCCTTTGAAAGGCTTGCGATGACGCTGAGCACCTGGTGGCTGTTTGTCGGGATGACGTTTGTGGTGTCGGCCACGCCCGGCCCGAACATGTTGTATGTGATGCGCACCAGCGCGCGCCATGGGCTGCGCACTGCGGTGATGGCGATGCTGGGCTGCATGGCGGCCTTGCTGCTCATGATGAGCCTGTCAGCTGCCGGACTGGGTGCCGTGCTGCAGCGTCTTCCAGCTGTGTTTGACACGCTGCGCCTGCTAGGTGCCGCTTACCTGGCCTATCTGGGCGTGAAATGTTGGCGTGCACCGGTGACTGACCCGGTGCGTGAGGTCTTGATTGACCCGGCATCGATTGCGCCTGCCGTCACCGCGCAGGCCGGTGCCATTTACCGCCAGGGATTTTTGGTGGCCGCCAGCAATCCCAAAGCCATTTTGTTTGCTGTAGCGTTTTTGCCCCAGTTTATCGATGCCAAGGCGGCCCAGTTCCCACAGTTTGCGATATTGCTCGCGACATTTAGCGTGATTGAGGTCAGTTGGTACATGGTGTATGCCGCCAGCGGTCAGCGCCTGTCGCGGTATCTGCGCCAAGTGACCGTGATGAAGATGTTCAACCGACTCACTGGCGGCGCTTTCATCGGTTTTGCCATGCTCATGGCACGAAGCCGGGGCTGATCCCACCGTGGCGGTCAAGCGTGCCCACTGTGGCACTTGTCTGCGCCCGTTGCGCACCTGCCTTTGTCAGTGGGTCACATCGGTGGCCAACGACGTTGAGTTGCTGATCCTGCAGCACCCCAAAGAAGTACACCACGCCAAAAACAGCGCCCCGCTGCTTCGCCTGGGTCTGCGCCATTGCCGCGTATGGGTGGGAGAATACTTTGATCAGGCCGTGTTGCAGCCCCCGCACGCCGCACCCAAACATAGCGTGTTGCTGTACCCCCGGGCAAGTTCCTATGGTGCGACGACCCACGGCCCAGCGCAGGACACTTGGGCGCACACCGAGTGTTCTCATTTGCGATTGATCGTGCTCGATGGCACCTGGCGCAACAGCCGCAGCCTGCTGCACCGCAACCCTTGGCTGCAGGCATTGCCGCGCTTTTCGCTGGACGATGCACCCGCCTCTCGCTACCTGATTCGCAAGGCCCACCAACCGGGACAGCTCTGCACGCTCGAGGCCAGTTGTTTGGCCTTGGGCCAGTTGGAGGGTGATCCCGCCAAATACCAGCCAATGCTGGAAGGGTTTGACGGCTTCGTGGCACAACAACTAGCGTACAGCCCCGCCGACAGGGCACCCCGTCGGCCTGTAATGAACGAGGACTAAACTCGCCCGAAATCCAATCAGGAGCATGCTTTATTCCGTCGTCTGGTCAGCTTTGCGCGAACCTGTTTGGGCATTTGCCCGACAGTGTATTTTTGATCGATCCACGGACCTCACACGTGCTGGACTGTAATGACACGGCTTTGGAGCGGCTCGGCCTTGCGCGCAACGACATCCTGAACCAGCCGGTCTTGAACCTGCTGATGGCCGCGCCCGAACACGCGGCCTGGGCACTGCTGGTGCAGCGCATACGGGTGTGCCGCGATCACTTGTTTGTCGGACGCTACCGCCAGCCTTGCGGCACCATTGTTCCCGTCGAAGTCTATACGCGGTGTTTTGTGGAAGAGGGGCGCGAGTATTTGTTGTCGCTGGCACGCAGGCTGCGTCGGCCCACCCCGCCCATGCCCGACAACACCCATCGTGACGCCCAGCTGCGTTACGCATTGACCGAATCATCAGATGGTTTGTGGGACTGGAACCTGCATACCAACTCGGTGTTTTTCAGCCCGCAACCGCAGCGCATGTTGGGCTACGACAGCATCGACATGCCGCCCAACCTGCAAAGCTGGCGCGACAACATCCACCCTGACGACGCCCATTGGATGCACAACGTGATGCAAGAACACCTGGACGGAAGGCGCGCACGCTACCAAGCCGACTACCGACTACCGACTACCGCCTACCGCCTGCGCAACCGCAACGGCCACTACCTGTGGGTGCATGATGCACAACATCACCGACCACAAAACAACCGAGGTGCTGTTGCAAAACATCGCCTCGCGCGACCCGCTCATTGGCTTGCTCAATCGCCGTGAATGCGACCGGGTTCTGGCGCGCCAGATCGATCTGTGTCAACGCCTTCAGGTGCCCTTGGCGCTGTGCTTTTTCGACCTGGATCATTTCAAACAGGTCAACGACTTGCTGGGACACCACGTGGGTGACAAGGTGCTGCAGCGCGTCGCCCTGGCCGTGGAGCAGATCATTCGCAGCACCGACTACCTGTTCCGCTGGGGTGGCGAAGAGTTTTTGCTGCTGTGCACCGACACCCCGAAGGCGCACGCGCTCAAGCTAGCCAACACGCTCAAGGCGGCTATCAACGGCATCGATTGGTCTGACATGGCGCACATGCCCGCCCTGACGTGCAGCTTTGGTGTGGCACTCTTTCCCGAGCACGCCGACCAAGCCGAGAGCCTGTTCATTGCCGCCGATTCCGCGCTGTACCGCACGATTGCCGAACACTTCGGGACTTGGCTTGAGTTGGCCAGTGCCGGACAGTTCGACGGCCAGGGTGATCATCACACCCCGGCACCCTACGTAGAGAAGGCTTTCCGCAAATACCTGGAATGCGGCATCCGTTGCCCACGGCTTTGCGCGGGTACGTTGCGACGACTGCGGTGACGACTTTTTGGTCGCCTTCTCCTGCAAAGGTCGCGGTGTTTGCCCTTCGTGCAACACCCGGCACATGGCCGAGGCGGCTGCCCACCTGAGTGACCACGTCTTCCCGCGCCTGCCAGTGCGCCAGTGGGTGCTTCTCAAGTACCCAAGCGTCTGCGCTACTACCTGCAGCGCGACAAAGGCGCGCTCAATGCGGCGCTGCGCATT
>Ga0136636_10000559_pt1 | contig 19508 bp, 22 predicted proteins | sample AntDrymUQ8522106_2_FD_104653 | JGI IMG/M metagenome (GOLD analysis project Ga0136636, IMG submission 104653) | Polar desert sand microbial communities from Dry Valleys, Antarctica - metaG UQ852 (21.06) | ecosystem: Environmental > Terrestrial > Soil > Desert | place: Antarctica: Dry Valley... | reverse complement strand
TATCGGACAAGAAAAAGGCCGGAAACCTTGCTTTCGCTTGGATTTCCAGCCTTCTTTGGTTGCTACTGGACTACTTTTTGGTGGGCCCGCACGGACTTGAACCGTGGACCAAAGGATTATGAGTCCTCTGCTCTAACCAACTGAGCTACGGGCCCGGAAACTTATTCGCCGTTTTGGTCGAGGAAGCTGCGTAGCTTGTCGGAGCGACTGGGGTGGCGGAGTTTGCGCAGCGCTTTGGCTTCTATTTGACGGATGCGCTCGCGGGTGACGTCGAATTGCTTGCCGACTTCTTCCAGCGTGTGATCGGTGTTCATTTCGATGCCGAAGCGCATGCGCAGAACCTTGGCTTCCCGTGTCGTCAGCGTATCAAGAATTTCCTTGGTGACGCCGCGCAGGCTGGAATACATGGCAGCGTCAGCCGGGGCCAGCGTTGAGCCATCTTCAATGAAGTCGCCGAGGTGAGAGTCGTCGTCGTCGCCGATAGGAGTTTCCATCGAGATAGGCTCTTTGGAAATCTTCATGATCTTGCGGATCTTGTCTTCCGGCATTTCCATTTTCTTGGCCAGCGTTGCGGGATCGGGTTCGGCCCCGGTTTCCTGCAGAATCTGGCGGCTGATCCGGTTCATTTTGTTGATCGTTTCGATCATGTGGACCGGAATACGGATCGTGCGTGCCTGATCAGCGATGGAGCGCGTGATTGCCTGACGAATCCACCATGTGGCGTAAGTCGAAAACTTGTAGCCACGACGGTATTCAAATTTATCCACGGCCTTCATCAGGCCAATGTTGCCTTCCTGAATGAGGTCAAGAAACTGTAGGCCGCGGTTGGTGTATTTTTTGGCAATCGAAATGACCAGACGCAGATTGGCCTCGGTCATTTCGCGCTTGGCGCGGCGGGCCTTGGCTTCGCCGGTGGACATTTGCTTATTGATGTCCTTCAGGTCCTTCAGCGGAATACCGATTCGTTCCTGCAGGGCGAGCAGCTTTTTCTGCTGTTCCTTGATGTCCGGCGCGCTGCGGGTCAGGATGGCGACGTAGGTCTTTGGTGCAGCGGCGATTTCGGCGTCGACCCACTCCAGCTTGACTTCATTGCCCGGGAAGGACTGGATGAAGTGCGGGCGCGGCATTTTGACGCGGTCAACGCAAATTTGTTGGATTTTTCGTTCCGAACGGCGAATCTGCTCAACCATGCCACGGACGCTGTCACAGAGCTTTTCAATCGAGCGTGAGGTGAAACGGATGTTCATCAACTCGTCGGAGAGTTGTTCCTGTAGCTTGAGATAGGCCTTGTCATGCGGGCCTTTAACAGGCAAGGCTTTTTGCATCTTGGCGTGGAGTGCCTTGATGACATTGAAGCGTTCCAGCGCGTCAGCCTTGAGCTGCAAAAGCGAGGCAGTTGCTGCGCCTGCGGCTTTTTCGCCCTCGTCTTCTTCGCTCTCTTCTTCGCTCTCCTCTTCCTCGGCGGCGGATTCGGCAACCGGCGCTTCGATAACGGCATTCGGGTCAATCAGGCCATCGACGAGTTCATCGATGCGCATTTCTTCAGCTTCAACCTTGGCGACCAGTTCGAGAATGTCGGTAATCGTCGTCGGGCAGGCAGAAATGGCCTGCACCATGTGCTTGAGGCCTTCTTCGATGCGTTTGGCGATTTCGATTTCGCCTTCCCTGGTCAGCAGTTCAACCGTGCCCATTTCTCGCATATACATGCGGACCGGGTCGGTGGTGCGGCCAAACTCGGAGTCGACGGAAGAGAGTGCCTGTTCGGCTTGCTCTTCGGCTTCTTCATCATCGGTAGCTGCCGCAGCGGTATCTGACATCAGCAGATCTTCGGCCGCCGGAGCTTCGTCGAAGACCTTGATGGCCATATCGCTGAACGTCGAAATGATTGCTTCAATGCTTTCTGCGTCTACGACGTCGTCCGGCAGGTGATCGTTGATTTCGGCGTAGGTCAGGTAACCGCGCTCCTTGCCCAGCTTGATCAGGGCCTTCAGGCGCATCTTGCGGGCTTCGGCGTCGAGCGGCTCCGGTGTTTCGGCCATCGCACCCTGGATCAGGGCCTTTTCAGCCGCCTTTTCCTTGGCCTTGCTGATGCGAGCCTTCGGGGCTTCCTTAGCGGGTTCTTTTGCCTTAACCATGAACGCGATCCATTAAATTCGAGTAAACCATAGATTTTACCATAACTTAGCTGTTGTTTGGCCGACCAGAGAGTAGTTGGATGTAGGCTTGTTTTTCTTCCGTGCTCAATCCGGCAACGCCAAATTGTTGTGCCTTGGTCTGCAATTCAGCAAAAGCGCGCTTCTGGCCGCCTTCCTGAAGTCTTTCCAGAGTGTCGCGAAACTCACCTTCGGCTTCCGCTTCGTCAAATTGACGGCCAAGAAGTTCCGCCGCGGCTTTTTCGATCATGCCTTCTTCCGGCTGGCCGCGTAGTTGTTCGCTGAGCGAGGCGTAGCTACTGGCGTCGGGATTGTTGCTGACCAGTTGGTGCAGGCGGATTAACGCCGGGCGTTCCGGGGTATCAGGCAGCAGGTCGATTGGCAGTGAGCGGGCCAGTTGCGGCTTGTGCAGGACGATGCGCAGCAGGTTGCGAGTCAGCGATGGCGCGGTGCGTTGCGCTTTGGCCGGGGCGGCGGGGGCGTAAGAGCGAAGATCGCACAGGCGCTCAACTTCACTCTGGGCAAAGCCGCTGGCTTCGGCCAGGCGTTTGACCAGTTGCAGACGCAGCAGCGGCGTTGGTAGTTTGAGCAGCAGTGGTTTGGCTTCGTAGATCAGCTGCGCTTTGCCTTCCGAACTGGTCAGGTCACAGCGCTGGGCCAGTTCGCGCAGCAGGAAGTCGGAAAGCGGCATAGCCTGCTGGACGAGGCGATCAAACTCATCTTTGCCATGGGCGCGGATGTAGCTGTCTGGGTCATCTTCCTGCGGCAGGAAGACGAACCCCAGGCGCTTGTTGTCGGCCAGCACTTCTAGCGAGTTTTCCAGCGCCCGCCAGGCGGCTTTGCGCCCGGCTTTGTCGCCATCGAAACAGAAAACGATGCGGTCGACCTGGCGGAGCAGCTTGGTGACATGCGTTGCCGTGGTTGCCGTACCCAAGGTGGCGACGGCATTGCCGACGCCATTCTGGGCGAGGGCAATGACGTCCATGTAGCCTTCGGTGACGATAGCGGTGTTGGTGTCGCGCAGTGCCTGTCTGGCTTGCGGCAGGCCGAAGAGTTCGCGGCCCTTTTCAAACAAGGGCGTTTCCGGCGAGTTGAGGTATTTCGGCTCGCCCTGATCGATGATGCGGCCGCCGAAGGCAATGATGTCGCCCTTGGGATTGATGATTGGGATCATCAGCCGTTCGCGGAAACGGTCGTAACGGCGGCCGGCCTCGTTTTCGATCACCAGGCCGGCGAGCTTAAGCTCTTCGGCGTTGTAGTCGGAGAAAACGGCTTGCAGGTTCTGCCAGCCATCCGGCGCGTAACCCATGCCGAATCGGGCCGCAATTTCTCCGGTCAACCCGCGTTTTTTGCAATATTCGACAGCACGCGGCGAGCCTTTGAGCTGGTCTTTGTAATACTGGGCGGCGCGGGCCATGATTTCGACTAGGGCGCGGGTTTGGCCCGGCTTCTCGTCGTTGGAGCTGCGCCCTTCGCTTTCCGGCACTTGCATGCCGGCGCGGCTGGCCAGTTCCTTGATGGCATCGACAAAGCCCATGCCCTGATATTCCATGACAAAGCTGATTGCCGTGCCGTGGGCGCCGCAACCGAAGCAGTGATAAAACTGCTTGGTCGGGCTGACCGTGAAGGACGGCGATTTTTCGTTGTGGAAAGGGCAGCAGGCGGCATAGTTGGCGCCGGCTTTCTTGAGTGGCACGTAGCCGTCGACCAGGTCGACGATATCGACCCGCGCCAGCAAATCCTGGATAAAGGAATCCGGGATCACGCGTGGTTATCCGGCAAGCGCAGCCTTGACCAGTTTCGAGACTTCGGCCATGTCAGCCTTGCCAGCCAGTTGTGGCTTCAGAACGGCCATTAGCTTGCCCATGTCGGCCGGGCCTTTGGCACCCGTTTCGGCAACGGCAGCGGCAACGGCGGCAGCAGTATCTGCGGCGCTCATTTTTTCCGGCAGGTAGGCACCAAGGACGGAAATTTCAAATTTTTCGGCATCGGCTAGTTCCTGGCGGCCGGCCGCTTCAAATTGGGTGACGCTGTCTTTGCGTTGTTTGGTCAGCTTTTCGATGACGGCGATGACGGCGTTGTCGTCGAGTTCGATGCGCTCATCGACTTCTTTTTGCTTGACGGCGGCGAGGATCAGGCGAATCGCCGACAATTTGGCGGTTTCTCGGGCCTTCATGGCCGTTTTCATGTCTTCGGTGATGCGTGCTTTCAGGCTCATTTTACTTCTCTTGAGAAAAACACCGGGAAAAAGATAAAGCCGCCGGCTTTAAGAACGAACGGCTTTTTTGCTCACGAAACTGTCTAAATTAGAACAGTTTCGGCGGCAGGGTCAGGCTACGCAGACGCTTGTGTTGACGTTTAACGGCTGCGGCTGCCTTGCGCTTGCGCTCAGCGGTTGGCTTCTCGTAAAAATCACGGGCACGCAGCTCGGTCAGTAGACCTGTCTTTTCGACAGTACGCTTGAAACGACGAATAGCAACTTCGAACGGCTCATTTTCCTTGACACGAATGTTTGGCATGTAAATCACCCCCTTCCGTTAGGCACCCGCCAGGTCAAGTAGAACGACGGTGTGCGCAAATTTGTTTCCGCATGTTCGCGGATAGCCGGCAAGTATATTGCAAAAGACCTTTTAGCCTCAAGTGTTAAAATGTGCGCCATGCTAGTTCTTGGTATTGAATCCTCCTGCGACGAAACCGGTATCGCACTCTACGACAGTGAAGCCGGGCTTTTGGCGCACGCTTTGTATTCCCAGGTTGCAATGCACGCCGAGTACGGTGGCGTCGTGCCGGAACTCGCTTCGCGCGACCATATTCGGCGGGTTGTCCCTTTGCTGCGGGAAACTTTGATTCAGGCCGGGCGTACGCTTGATGTTGTCGATGCCATTGCCTACACCCGAGGGCCGGGTTTGTCCGGGGCCTTGCTGGTTGGTTGTGCCTTTGCCGAAGCGCTCGGTGTGGCGATTGATAAACCGACCTTGCCGGTGCATCACCTTGAAGGGCATTTGCTGTCGCCGCTGTTGTCCAGCGATCCGCCGACCTTTCCCTTTGTCGCGCTGCTGGTGTCCGGAGGGCATACCCAGTTGATGCGGGTCACCGATGTTGGCGACTATGAGTTACTCGGCGAAACGCTTGATGATGCGGCAGGCGAGGCGTTTGACAAGAGTGCCAAGCTGCTCGGCTTGCCTTACCCCGGTGGGGCTTTGCTCTCGAAGCTGGCCGAACAGGGGCAGTCCGGCGTCTATAAACTGCCGCGGCCGATGCTGCATACGCCCGATCTGAATTTCAGCTTTTCCGGCTTGAAGACGGCGGTGCTGACCTTGGTGCGTATGCAGTCTGAGCTTTCCGAGACTTTCAAGGCGGATGCTGCCTGCGCCTTTCAGGAAGCGATTGTCGAAGTATTGCTCAAGAAATCGCTCAAGGCATTGAAGCAGACTGGCCTCAAGCAGTTGGTGGTAGCCGGTGGCGTCGGGGCCAACAAGCAACTGCGGGCTACGTTAGATGACGAAGCGAAACGCAAACGCTTCCGCGTCTATTACCCGGAGCTAGAATTTTGCACCGACAATGGGGCGATGATTGCGCTGGCGGGTTGCCTGCGTTTGCAGTCGGGTAGCCTCGCCAAGCCAGCCGGGAGTTTTTCCGTGCAGCCGCGCTGGCCGTTGATGGAAATGTCAGTCAGCGGGGCAAAGTAGAAAATTGGCTGTGTGCTGCGGTCGACCGTAGCAATCAGGCAATTTCCGGATTAACCGCTCCGCGCTTTCATGTGCTGCGGGCGGTTAGTGCCGCAGGGCTTGCTGTTGCAGCACTTTTTGCGCATCAATACTCCAGTCGATAGAAAAAAGCTCATGTTGTCCAGGCTTTGTGTTTTCAGTCTCAGATGCCAGCAACGACTTGTGTCAGGTATTAGTCGAATTGAATAATGTCCAAGGCAGATGTGGCGGTAATTGCCCATGCTAGCAACAGGTATAATGACTGACTTATCCCTTGGTTGGACACTGCAATGAATGTTGAGATTAATTACAACAATAACCCGCTGCACGGTTTGAGTTTAAAAAATCTGCTAATTGAAATAGTTGATCACTACGGCTTTGATATTCTATTTGCCTACTTAAATATCAATTGCTTTAATAAAAATTCAAGCATTGAATCCAGTGTGAAATTCCTTAAGAAAACGGATTGGGCGTGCGAGAAAGTTGAAGCGTTTTATTTGTATCAATTTAAAAGCTTGCCGCGTGCGTCTGACGAGCAGTTTGAATTGCCGCCTAGGGATCGCATCATTCCAACTGGTCAAACGCCCGGTGCGCCAGCTGAATTGAGTTTGGAGGATGCCGATAGATTGCGCGAGAAGCGCGTCAAGAAGGCGGCTTTGCGAGATGCAGAAATGGGTTATCGATCAAGCGCGGACAAGCGTCCGCCGCGTCCTTCCAATGCCGCTGAATCTGGTAATTCAGATCCATGGGCGAAGTGGAAAAAATAAATAGCTGAACTGAGTCGCTCGATTATTCTTTATCGGTTAGGCATAAAAATGGCGCATCCAAACGATGCGCCATTTTGTTTTTTGCCTTTAAATTCAGTCGACCGTAGCAGTTATCCGCAATCAGCGATACAGGCTTTATGGGTGATTTTATTCCTGGCTATTCTTGGTGGTATTGGCGCGGGCCTTGACCGGCGACATCAGGAAGAAGTGCAGGAAGCGGTTACCCAGATTGAGGGCGGCGGCGACAACTTTGCTTGTGCCTGAAACGATCAGGCTGCGGGTTGGCTTGCTGAAGTGGAAAAGAGTCTGGATGAGGACGAGTGCGATGACGAGGGCAATGGTGTAGAGGCTAAGATCGTTATTCATTTTTTGTTCCTTCGAATTCTCTGTGTTTGGGGTACGGCGCTACTGTAGGGTGAATGCTGCATTGCAACAAACGATCTTTTGTCAGTCGATACGTGAGAAAATCTCAGCCATATGCCTTATCGACTTCCTCCGCTGAATGCCCTGCGTGCCTTTGAGGCCGCTGCTCGCCACCTGAGTTTCAAGAAAGCCGGGGAGGAACTTGCCGTCACGCCAACCGCAATCAGTCACCAGATTCGCAGCCTTGAGAGCTATCTTGGCTTTGCCTTGTTCCATCGCTTGACGCGGGCGATTGAGCTGACTGCCAAGGGGCGGGCGATGTTGCCGAAGGTGCGCGAGGGGCTTGAATCTTTTGCGGCGGCGATCGAGAGTACGCGTTGTCATGACGAAGGCGGGCGCTTGCTGGTTTCATCGCCGCCGACGTTTCTCTCGCGCTGGTTGATCCGGCACTTACCCGGGTTTACGGCGCGTCACCCCGAAATTCAGCTACACATGACGGCGTCGCTGCAAATGATCGACCCGCCGGATGCCGTCGGGGCGATCTTCGATGAAGTCGTCGAGGCGCGGGATGGGGAAACCGAACTGTTCATCCGATTCGGCCGGGGAAGTTATGCCGGTTGTCGCGTCGAGCGCTTGTTTTCGCCGGTCTATACGGCTGTTTGCAGCCCGCGCTTATTGTCCGGCACGCGTCCGCTGAATGTGCCGGCCGACTTGGTGCATCACGCCTTGCTCCACGACGACACGATCCCGGAGCTGATGGTGCGGCCAACCTGGGATGAGTGGTTGGGACTGGCCGGTGTCAGCGGCCTCGACAGCAGTGCCGGCATACATTTCAGTGATTCTGGGCTGGTTTTGTCGGCAGCCATTGACGGTGTTGGGGTCGCGCTTGCCTCGAAGCCATTGATCGAGGCCGAGGTGGCGGCGGGGCGACTGGTGGTGCTGTTTGATATCGTCATTCGCCGGCCGCAGGCTTACTTTTTGGTCATTCCCGAGGCAGTTGCTGAACTTCCGGTGGTTCGTGCCTTCAGTGAATGGTTGCTGGACGAGGCGGCGCGGATGCTTGATGTGTCGGTGAACGGGGGTACAACGAATGGTGCAACGTCGGGTGAAAAAACCGGGGGCTGATTTTGCCGCTAAGGCCAGCGCTAGTCTTGCGGTGCTAGCGGGAAGAAAAATCAGCGTTTCTTACTGCCGATTTTCGATTCTTGGCCGGCCAGCAGCTTCTGAATATTCACCCAATGCTTGCCGATCAAGGCCATGCCGATGATGCCGACGATGATCACGTTGTTGCTGGCGCCGTGCATCAGCACCGCATAGACCGGTGCGAGGGCGGCGGCGAGTACTGCTGCCAGTGACGAGTAACGGGAAGCATAGGCGACGAACAGCCAAGTGCCGAGCACGGCGAGGCCGAGCAGCGGGTCGAGGGCGAGCAGCACGCCGGCCGCTGTAGCAACGCCTTTGCCGCCTTTGAACTTGAGGAAAATCGGGTAGAGGTGGCCGAGAAAAACGGCGAGGGCGACGAGACCGATCAGGTTGTCGCTTAAACCCATACGCTGCGCGATAAAAACTGCCAGCCAGCCTTTCAAGGCATCGCCGATCAGGGTAAAGAGGGCGGCTTTTTTGTTGCCACTACGCAACACGTTGGTGGCGCCGGGATTGCCCGAGCCATAACTGCGCGGATCAGCCAGGCCGAAAAGCTTGGAGGCGATGATGGCAAAGGAAATCGAACCGAGGAGGTAGGCGGCGAGTATTGCCAGAAGCGGGGCGAAAGCAGTTTGCATGGGTCGTCTGGGTCGCTGAGGTACAATCGCGGCGGATTTTACACCCCATGCTACGGTCAACTGCCTTATGGACATTATTTTCATCGAAGAATTGCGCGCTGAGACGTGGATAGGTATCTATCCACGGGAAAAAGCCATGTCGCAGACGGTCGAGATTTCGTTGCAAATTGGCGTGTCGACCGCATCTGCCGGAGCCAGCGACGATATTCGCGATACCGTGGATTACGCCGTTGTGGTCGAACGCTTGCGGGCCGACTTGTCAGCCAGTCATTTCAACCTGCTGGAAAAGCTGGCCGAACATGTAGCGAGCTACCTGCTGGAAAATTTTGCGGCGCAATGGGTGCGCGTCTCGATCGCCAAGTTAGGCATGATGCCCGGGGTCAAACGCGTTGGCGTGATTGTCGAACGGTCGATCTGATCATTGCCCGACAGGGCTGAGCCGACGTTGCGCTAACGGCATTGCAAAGCAGTCAATCCGGTTTTGTGCGTTGATAAAACACCCAGCCAATGCGTTCATTGGCTGCAGGCTGGGCGCCAATCAAGCTGATTAAAGAATTTCGGCCAGCGTTTCGCGTTGGGCCAGCTCATTGCCAAAACGGAAAATCTCCAATCCAAGAGCGTCGCCGGCAGAAACAAGACCAATTGGCTTGCCATTCGGTGCAACCACCGGCATGTGCCGATAACCCCCCTCGTACATCTGATGCAGGGCGTGGCCGAAGAGCTTTTCCGGACCAACGACGTCAGGGTCGGGCGTCATGATTGCTTCCACCGATGTGGTATTGGCATCAAGACCGGCTGCGATCACTTTGAAAGCTAGATCGCGTTCGGTGCAGATGCCGATCAGCGACCCATCTTTTGGCGATACGACAAGCACTGCACCCAAGCCGAGGGATTGCATGTGGCTGGCTACGGCGCGAACGCTTTTTTCCGGTGTTGAAATGATGAAGTCACGATTTTCGATGACCTTGATTACGGCACGATTCGGCATGCTTGTCTCCTTGTGGTTGTGGGTTCCGGCTTTTCTGACGCCACAAGTTGGAGAAAGTTCTTAACAATTTGTAACCATTGCCAATTTAGACGTCATTAGGGGCGCTGCCAGTTTTTCGGGAAGCGCCAAGCAACAAACTGACCCAAAAAATTACCCTTTCAGAGCGGCTTCGACTGGCTTCGGGTTCAGCGTCCGCAAAATGTCATGCGGATGAACGCCAACGAGATAACCGCGCCGGCCGCCATTGATATAAATCAATGGAAGATCAAGAATGGTTTTTTCAATATAGACCGGCATCGCTTTCTTGGTGCCGAAAGGGCTGGTGCCGCCGACCAGAAAGCCGGTGTGGCGGTTGGCCACTTCAGGCTTGCACGGCTCGATCTTTTTGCAGCCGATCTGCCGCGCCAGTTCCTTGGTCGATACCTTGCAGTCACCATGCATCAATACGATCAAGGGCTTGGCGTTTTCATCCTCGAAAATCAAGGTTTTCACCACCGCATGCTCGGCGACATTCAGTTCGCGCGCCGAAACCTTGGTGCCGCCATGCTCTTCATAGGCGTACAGATGATTTGAATGGGCAATTTTGTGTGACTTGAGAAATTTGGTCGCCTGCGTTTCTGGGGCGTGGTCAGATTTGGTCATGGCAATGTTTTGGAGACGGTTCTTGGTTCTAACGAATTAGCCGCGTGGGTGGTGCATGGCATGCAGGGATTTCAAGCGTTCGCGGGCGACGTGGGTATAAATCTGCGTCGTCGAGATGTCGGCATGGCCGAGCAATAATTGTACGACGCGCAAGTCAGCGCCGTGGTTGAGCAAGTGGGTGGCGAAGGCGTGGCGCAGGACGTGTGGCGAGAGTTTTTCCGGGGCGATACCGGCGATTAGTCCGTAACGCTTGATCAGTTGCCAGAAGGCCTGGCGGGTCATGGCGCCGCCGCGGGCGGTGACGAACATGGCGTCGCTTTGCTGGCCCTTGAGGATTTCCGGCCGGGCTTCGTTGAGGTAGCGGGTCAGCCAGTCGATAGCCAATTCGCCGAGCGGCACCAGGCGTTCCTTGCTGCCTTTACCCAGGACGCGCAAGACGCCTTCGTTGAAGCCGATTTCATGCAATTTCAAATTGACTAGTTCCGAGACGCGCAGGCCGGTGGCGTAGAGCGTTTCGAGCATGGCGCGGTCGCGCAGGCCGAGTGGTGTGTCGATGTTGGGAGCGTTGAGCAGGCTGTCAATCTGTTTTTCTGAGGTGACTTTCGGTAAGCGCGAAGGCTGACTCGGGTTGGCGAGTTTCAGGGTTGGATCGACGACGATGCGACCGCGTCCGAGTTGCCAGCGGTAAAAACGGCGCAGCGTCGACAAGTAACGGGCTTGTGAGGCAGCGCGGGTGTGGCGTGAAAGGTGGGCGATGAAACCGCTCAGCGTCGTTTCGTTGCTATCGAGCAGGGCCTGGCCGGTGTTATCAGCGAGCCAGAGCGACAGCCGGCCGAGGTCGGAGCGATAGCTGTCTAGGGTCGTCTTGGCCAGCCCGTCTTCGAGCCAGAGCGCGTCGCAGAAATTGTCGATCTCAGCGAGATCAGCGGCGCGGCGTGGCGAACTCGTGGTTTTCATGGTTCAGCAGCCAGCGTTTGACCTCAAGCAGAAAGCCGCCGCCCTGCCGGTTGAAGCCGCCCAAACCACCGCCAGTGGAAATGACACGATGGCAAGGGACGACGAGCGGATAAGGATTGGCGCCGCAAGCCTGACCAACGGCACGCGGGGCGTTTTTGATGTTTTTTGCCAGTTGACCGTAAGTATTGGTCTGGCCGCTTGGAATGGCTGAAATTTGTTCCCAGACGCGGCGTTGAAACGTGGTTCCCACGGGGCGTAGCGGCAAACCGAAGACAAAGCCGGGGGCAGCAATATAGCCTTTGATCTGACGAACAGCTTCGGCTGCCAGCGGCGTAGCTGGGGCTTGCTCCGGGCGCGCTTCAAGGAAATCGATGCCGATGATTTCATCGTCATCACATTGCACGCCCAGCGCAAAGCCAGGGGCGGCGACGATGGCTTGATAGTGGGTAGTATTCATGGCTATCCTTGGCGGAATGGCTTGCTAGATTATCATGCAGCGGAAGCAAGTTTGAAATGAGGCGGCGATGAGCGAGATGGTCGAAGAAAGAAACTCCCGCAGTGCGCTGGCGCTGGGCAGCGTGCAGTTTTTCTTCACGCTGGGGTGGACGGTCTACGCTATCTACCTCCCGGAATTGCTCAAGGGAGCGGGTATCGCGGCAAGCTGGCTGCCCTGGTTGCTGATGGCCGATCAGCTCAGCTGATTTTTGCCACGATGGACATTGCCTTCGGGATGGTTGCCGATCGGGTCGCCGATGGCTATCGCAAACTGGCCCACCTACTTTTGTGGCTAACCTCTGTTTCTGCCGGCGCCTTCCTGTTATTGCCGTTACTGGCCAGTGTTTCTCTCGGCTTGTTGCTGGCGGTGCTGGTGATCTGGGTTATTTCGGCCTCGGTGGTGCGCGCGCCAACGTTAGTCTTGCTGTCCAAACGGGCCAAGGCAGCGCAGCAGGGGCGTCTGGTTGTCTGGTACGCCGGCGGCATGGCCCTGGCCTCGGCGTTGTCGCCCTTCCTCGGCCTGGCACTGAAAGGGGTTGATCCACGTTTGCCCTTTGCCATCTCGGCGCTGAGCTTGCTGGCCGCTGTTTTTGTGTTGCTTCGAGTTTCCGGCAGCGAGCTGCCGCAAGCGACAAGTGTGTGCCACCGCCACTTTCCTTCCGTGCTTACCTGCCGTTATTGCTGGTGCTAGGTTTGGCTACTTTCGCCTTCCAGCAGCACTGCTGTTGGTCGCTGGCGTGATTGCTGCGGTCTATGCCCGCAGCATGCCGAAATCCAGAAGAATGAACGGTCTGGATGACGCCGACTAATAACTGGCAGGCGGGATTGGGGTGCTTTGGGAGGCCGGAGTAGGCGGATGTCCGGTCGTATGTTCGACCAGTTCTGTGCGTTTCCCTTCAATTAGCTTGCCGTTGCGCTTGATGATGGTTTCGATGGCGAGAAAGCCCCGCATCTGCTCCGGGGCGACCCAGGCCGTACGTTCCAGTACGTCACCGTTGCTCAGGTTGGTGCCACGCACTTCAATACGAAAGGCATCGAATGTACCGGCGGCGAGCGTGATTCGCTCGCGACTGGCGACGCGGAGCTGGAATTCGTTGTTGACTTGGCGGCCATCGGCCAGGGTGACGATGAACTGGGCTGGCCAACGTTTGCCAAGCTGATAGTCGGCGATGAAAAACTGATAGGGCGTCCAGCGCCGGCCATCGGGCGCCCGAACGTTGTTGCCAAATGGATCGCTGACCTGCCCATCGCTGAAATGAACCTCATCGCCATCAATCCGAGTAACAGTCGCGACGCTGCGCACTTTCTCCGTGTGGCTGAGCAGGTCAAAATGACGATAGCTATAGCGCTCACCGACTTCGTAAGCTTGCGTCAAGCCGGCGTATGGGGCGGGGTATGGGGCGGCGTATGGGGCAGCGATGCCCGGTTTGTCCGGCGTGCAAATTTCGCTGGGGTTGCTGCGCGGCTTGACGGGTTTTTCCCCTTTGGCAGCGAGCAAGCGGTCGAGGTGGAATTGGGCGAGTTCGGCAAACTTTCCATTCGGACGTTGACGGATAAAAGCTTCCAGTTGCTCTGGCAAACCGCCCGAGCGAAGCTTTTGCCAACTCGCCAGATCGGACTCAAACTCCTTGGCGCTGTCGCGGGTGCTTTGCCCGGGAAGGAAAGAAAAGTCGGCTTCCAGCGAGGTGCTTTCCCAAGGGATTTGTTCTCCTTGCGAAGTTTTGCGGACGGCGAGGCGAACCCGCTTGAAAACGTCTTCAACCGCAGCGCCAGGGACCAGCATTTCCTGCAACAGGCGATCCGTGTAAAGACCATGGCTGCCTTCGCCGTCCTCAGCCGTATTGCCGGGGGCTGTGGCATAGGCGAGAAAAGTGCCGGGTGGCGCATCGAGTTGCGACAGGCCAGGCTCATCGGTGCGGAAATCCGGGCCGAAAGGATTGTTGCGGCAGGCGTCGAGGATAATCAGGTTGAGTGCATTGCGGGCACGGGTCAGGGCGTCGAGAAGCAGGCCGAGATCAATTGCCTCGCTCTGGATGTCGCCTTTGGAGCGAATTTTTGCGTCGACCGGCAGCAGGAAATTGCGCCAGTTTAACTGTACGCCGTGGCCGGCGTAGTAAAACACACCAACGCCCTTGTCCCGGTTCAGTACCGCGCCGTAATTGTGAATCGCCTCCTGTAATTCGCGGCGTCCGGCATCTAGCTTGAGGGTGACGGAGAAGCCGGCCTGGCGCAAGTGTTCGGCAATGGCCTGAGCATCGTTTTTGGGATTCACCAGAGGGCCGTTGAGATACTGGCTGTTGCCAATCACCAGCGCATGGCGCGGCAGCTTGGTCAGGGCTGGTGTAGATGATGATTCAGCAGCCAAACTGCCGCTGCTTAGCGTAACAAACAGCAGGCTGGCGGCAATGGTGCTGCGAGTGAATCGATACATGCTCTGCCCTTTCAAAATGCAGCAATCCCGGTAATTGCCCGGCCGAGAATCAAGGCATGCACGTCATGTGTGCCTTCATAGGTATTGACCACTTCCAGATTGACCAGATGGCGGATGACGCCAAAATCGTCCGAAATGCCGTTGCCGCCGAGCATGTCACGTGCCGTGCGGGCGATGTCGAGCGCCTTGCCGCAGGAATTACGCTTCATCATTGAGACGTTTTCCGGGCAGGCGCTGCCGTCGTCCATCATCCGGCCGAGGCGCAGACAACCCTGAATGCCGAGGCTGATTTCGGTTTGCATGTCGGCTAGTTTTTTCTGCACCAGCTGATTGGCCGCCAGGGGACGGTCGAACTGCTTGCGATCCAGCGTGTATTGGCGGGCGGTGTGCCAGCAGAACTCGGCGGCGCCAAGGGCGCCCCACGAAATGCCGTAACGGGCGGAATTCAGGCAGGTGAACGGGCCTTTCAAGCCGGCGCCCTTGGGGAGCTGGTTTTCAGTTGGGACGAAAACCTCGTCCATAACGATTTCGCCAGTGATTGAGGCGCGCAGGCCAACCTTGCCTTGGATGACTGGTGCGCTCAGTCCGGCCATGCCTTTTTCCAGAATGAAACCGCGAATGCTGTTTTCGTCGTCCTTGGCCCAGACCACGAAGACGTCGGCAATCGGCGAGTTGGTTATCCACATCTTGCTGCCGGATAGCTTCCAGCCGCCCGCTACGCTGCGCGCGCGGGTCGCCAGGCTAGCTGGATCGGAGCCGGAATTCGGTTCGGTCAGGCCGAAGCAGCCAATCCATTCGCCACTGGCCAGTTTGGGCAGATATTTCTGGCGCTGTTCCTCGCTGCCAAATTCGTAAATTGGCACCATGACCAACGAGGATTGCACACTCATCATTGAGCGATAACCCGAGTCGATCCGTTCGATCTCACGGGCGATCAAGCCGTAGGAAACGTAATTGAGGCCAGCGCCACCATAAGCCGGTGGCAAGGTGCAGCCGAGCAGCCCCATCTCGCCCATTTCGCGGAAGATCAGCGGGTCGGTCTGCTCGTGGCGAAAGGCATCACGGACGCGCGGCAGCAGTTTTTTCTTGGCGTAGTCGCAGGCAGCGTTGCGGACTTGGCGTTCGTCGGCGGCGAGTTGGCTATCGAGGAGGAAGGGGTCTTCCCAGTTAAAACTTGCTTTGGCCATTGGAGTAGCTCCGAGGTCAGGGCATCGTCCCCGCATCGGCGGGGACCATGGATTCCCGCTCATGCGGAAATGACGGCTTTAGGTAAAAGATTGTCAGGCGCGAACGTGCCCGTCGCCCAAGACGATCCATTTTTGGCTGGTCAGCCCTTCGAGGCCGACCGGGCCACGGGCGTGAATCTTGTCAGTCGAGATGCCGATTTCGGCGCCCAGACCATATTCAAAGCCATCGGCAAAACGGGTTGAGGCGTTGATCATCACCGAAGCTGAATCGACTTCACGCAGGAAGCGCATGGCTTTCGGGTGGTTGTCGGTGACGATGGCTTCGGTGTGGTGCGACGAATACTGGTTGATGTGGGCGATCGCCTCATCAATGCCCGTTACCACCTTGATCGAAATGATTGGTGCCAAGAATTCGGTGTAGTAATCCTCTTCCGTCGCGGCAACAGCGTTCGGCACGATGGCACAGGTTTCGCTACAACCACGAATCTCGACGCCCTTGGCGGTCAGCATGTGTGCGATCGGCGGCAGCAGCATGGCGGCGACTGAGCGGTCGACGAGTAGCGACTCGGCCGTGTTACAGGTGCCGTAGCGCTGGGTTTTGGCATTTTCAACGATCTTCAGCGCCTTGTTTGGATCGGCTTCTTCTTCCAGATAGACATGGCAGTTGCCGTCAAGGTGCTGAATCATCGGCACGCGGCATTCAGCCAGCAGGCGGGCGATCAGGCCCTTGCCGCCGCGCGGTACGATGACGTCGACGAACTCACGCATGGTGATCAACTCGCCAACGGCGGCGCGGTCGGTAGTATTGATGACCTGCACGCACTCAACCGGCAGGCCGGCGGTACGCAGACCTTCCTGAACCAGCGCAGCGATGGCACGGTTGGAGCGAATGGCTTCGGAGCCGCCACGCAAAATGGCGGCGTTGCCAGACTTCAGGCAAAGCGCAGCAGCGTCGGCCGTCACATTCGGCCGGGCTTCGTAGATGATTCCGATGACGCCGAGCGGCACGCGCATCTTGCCGACCTGGATGCCGGAGGGCATGAACTTGAACTCACCCATCTCACCGATCGGGTCAGCTAGCTTGGCGACCTGTTCAACGCCTTCGGCCATGCTGTCGACGCCTTTCTCGGAAAGAGTCAAGCGGTCGAGCATCGCGGTTTCCAAGCCGGCGGCGCGAGCGGCGGCCAGGTCTTCTTGATTGGCCGCGACTAGCGAGGCTTTTTCACGGCGGATGGCGGCAGCGATGGCGAGTAGCGCGGCGTTTTTTTCCGCCGTTGAGGCTGTCGCCAAGCGGCGGGAGGCGGCCCGGGCCTGACGGCCGACGGTCTGCATATAGTCTTTGATATCCATGATGTTCCGGGTTCAGCGCAAAAGAACATTATAGCCAGACAAATTACTGGGAACTTCCAGAAGCAGGTAAACTCTTATCCGCACGAACAACAGGGCTTTCCATCGAGGACATGATGGCAGAAAAATTGATATTGCCGGCGGAGATCAAGGTCTGCGCCACATGCAGCTACTGGGATGGCGAACGCCAGGTAGATGCTGAAATGAAATTGGTTGTGGTTTCCGATGAATGCCACGGCGAATGCTTGGTGCAGGGACACAACAAGCCGAGTTTGCATGACTCCCGCACGGATAAATCCTGTATTTGGGAGGATCTTGAGCCGGATACGCCGATAGAGGAACCGGGCAAGTAGAGTCTGCCGGCGGCGAGTTTTATTTGGCTGTGGTGAGGCGCAAGCCAAGCCGCAAAAACTCTTCCCAGATATTGCCTTGGCCAATGCCTTTGACCAATTTGTCGATTTGGCCGGCATGTTGCAATGCCGCTTCAAGTGCTACGGTCGACAGTCGCTGCAAAGCTTTTTTCACTAAAATGGCGCGTGGGCCCCAAACCTTGGCGTCCTTGAGCAGTATATCCACCGACTTGCCGGCATCCATGCCGATGCGGATGGTGGTCAAGGCGCGGATTTCTTCACTCATTGCCCAGAGCACCAGTGGCGGCGCTTCGCCTTCCTGCATCAGGCCGTCGAGTGTCCTTTTCAGGCGGGCGAGATCGCCGGAAAGTAGCGCTTCACGTAGCCCGTCGATGTCGTAACGGGCGACGTTGAGCACCGCCTCGCGAATTTGCGCTGCGCTCAATTGCCCCGCCGGGTAAAGTAGGCCCAACTTCTGGATTTCCTGATGCGCCGCGAGCAGATTGCCCTCAACCCGTTCGGCGACAAATTTCAAACTGTCCAGATCGGCGCTTTGCTGCTGCCGACGGAGCCGGCCGGCGATCCAGCCAGGTAATTCAGCCAAGGGCGGGGCCATCAATTTGATCGCCACGCCGGCATTGACCAACGCAGTGAACCAAACGGCTTTTTCCTCGCGCCAATCCAGCTCAGGCAAGGTAATCAGCAGCATATTGTCGGCTGATAGATGCTGGCACCATTGCTGCAGGGCCGCGCCACCTTCTTTGCCCGGCTTGCCGGTGGGAATACGCAGGTCGATTAGTTTCCGGTCGCCGAAGAGTGACATGTTGCCACCCGCCGCCAGTAATTCGCCCCAATCGAAATGCGGCAACACGGTCAATACTTCGCGCTCGTTGTAGCCTTTCTTGCGGGCCTGGGCGCGGATGACGTCAGCCGCTTCCAGAACGAGCAGTGGCTCGTCGCCATACAGCACATAAAGCGGACGCAACTCGCGTTCGAGATGCGCCGCGAGTTGTTCGCCCTTAAGCAGCATTACTCGTCTTCTTCGAGATCGGGATTCTTTGGCTTGATGATGCTTAGCCGGCGCATGATCTGATTGACCAGATCGTTGTTCATATCCCGCCAGAGCAGGCCTTCTTCCAGATCCTTGGCGAGCACGTTGGAGTCATCAAAGGTAATGTCGCGGCTCAGGCTGATTTCATTAGGCGGTATCAGTACTTGGCCCTTGGTATTAACCAGACGGAAACGGTAAGTCAGTTGCAGGCGATACTCTCGTACCCGACCCTGAGCATTGACACTTAAAATGGTTTTTTGTCGGCTATCCGAAATCTGCTGGAAAGTCGCCTCGGCCAGTTTCGGATCATCGACAATTTCGGTGCTGCCGGCCGAGTTGATATAGCGTTCGAGCCAGATTCGCACGTCAGCAGTTTCGGGCAAGGCGATCAGCATCGTCTTGTAAGGCAAGTTGCCGCTTTTTGTCCCGCGCAACTGGAAGCCGCAGCCGGTCAGGAGAACGGCTGGGAATACGGCGAGCAGGCGGCGGCGAGAGATCGGCATGGCAGTCCTTAAACGACGATGTTGACCAGACGGCCGGGAACGACGACGACTTTCTTCGCTGGCTGGCCTTCCATGAACTTGATGGCGCCTTCGGAAGCCAAGGCAGCCGCTTCAATACTCGCCTTGTCAGCCTCGGCTGATACGCGAATCGAACCGCGCAGCTTGCCATTGACCTGCACCATCAACTCGATTTCGTCCTGCTTCAAGGCGGCCGGGTCGGCTTTCGGGAAAGGCTGGACGCCGGCATCCTGACCCGGCCTCAGTTCGGCATAGAGTGCCTGGCCGATGTGCGGAACGATAGGAGAGAGCATCAGGGCGATGCTCTCCAGCGCCTCTTGCGCCAGCGCCCGGCCGTTATCGCCAGCGAGATCGGCCTTGTCGAAGGCGTTAAGCAGTTCCATCACAGCGGCAATGGCCGTGTTGAATTGCTTGCGGCGGCCGTAATCGTCGGCCACTTTGTTCATTGTCTGATGCAGTTTGCGGCGCAAGTCGGCTTGCGCGGTCGACAGCGATTTTTGCTCAATTTTGACGTCGACCACAGCACCGGCTTGCACGTGGTGGAAAGTCGTATTCCACAGGCGACGCAGGAAGCGGTAAGCGCCTTCAACGCCGGCATCAGACCATTCCAGCGACTGGTCAGGCGGAGCGGCAAACATGGTGAACAGGCGGGCGGTGTCGGCACCGTATTGGTCGATCAGCGATTGCGGGTCAACGCCGTTGTTCTTCGACTTCGACATTTTCTCGGTGCCGCCGATCACCACCGGCAGGCCGTCAGCGATTAAGGTC
>Ga0136636_10000557_pt1 | contig 19522 bp, 16 predicted proteins | sample AntDrymUQ8522106_2_FD_104653 | JGI IMG/M metagenome (GOLD analysis project Ga0136636, IMG submission 104653) | Polar desert sand microbial communities from Dry Valleys, Antarctica - metaG UQ852 (21.06) | ecosystem: Environmental > Terrestrial > Soil > Desert | place: Antarctica: Dry Valley... | reverse complement strand
TTTTGGCGGTTTTTAGTTTTTCTAAAAGTTTCTCCTGAAAAAAGCTTGTTTCAAAGAACTGGCGGTGAATTCCCGGCAGTAATTCCATAAAAAGATTCATCCCAACTTTATTGTTATGCAGATCCATTTTCTTTTCCAAAGGTTCATTTGGAAATAATTCTTCGTGCATATTTGTCATTTTTGTGCAGAAATTCAAGGCTTTTTCTGGAGAAGAGATCTTAGAACAGTACATTAAGATAAGGCAGGTCCAGAGGGAATGTCGGTAGGCGTTACCAATTCCGCTGGTTGCACTTGTTTTCGGAAATTGTTTTTGAGCCAGAACAAAACTTTTGGTGGTTGCATAAAATGCTAAAATTGAAAATAAGGGATGTGGAATTGTTAATCTCAACAATTTTAAAATCTTGCGAAAACTTAAAGTTGCAAGGGTATTAAATATTATTTTAATTGTTCTTTTCATAACAGAAATCTCCCCATTGAAGGAGAGATTTATTTATTTTCATTTTAAAACGAGCCTAAGAATGAACCAGTAAATTCACTGTTTTGGAAACCGTTTCTTTGATTTCAGTTCTTTTCACAATAAAATCTACAAATCCTTTTTCCTGCAAAAACTCCGAAGTTTGGAAGCCTTCTGGCAAATCTTTACCTATTGTTTCTCTAATCACCCGTGGACCTGCAAAACCGATCAAAGCTTTCGGTTCCGCCATGATAATATCTGCAGTCATGGCAAAAGATGCGGTGATTCCGCCAAAAGTTGGATCACATAAATAGGCGATGTACAATAAACCAGCTTCCGAAAGTTGCGCTAATTTTGACTGAACTTTTGCGAGCTGCATCAAAGAATAAGTCGCTTCCTGCATTCTAGCGCCACCTGATTGACAAATGATCATGTAGGGAAGTCTGTGTTCAATACAATAATCTACGGCTCTGCGGATTTTTTCGCCCATCACAGATCCTAAAGATCCACCAATAAAACTAAAATCCATACAGGAAATCACCATTTTGGTTCCGTTGACATTTCCTACTGCATTTCGGATAGAATCTTTCAATTTTGTCTTTGCAGTAACTTCTTTCAGGCGATCTGTATAAGATTTGGTGTCCTTAAACTGAAGCATATCCACACTTTCTACATTGGCATCTAATTCTGTAAATTCATTGCCATCAAAAAGAATGGAAAAAAACTCTGCAGATCCAATTCTTACATGAAAACCATCTTCTGGAGAAACGTAATTATTGGCTTTCAGTTCTTCATGCTCAATAACTTTTCCGGTTGGAGTTTGATGCCAAAGTCCTTTCGGTACGTCTTTTTTATCCTCCGTAGAAGTGGTAATATTTTGTGTTTTTCTTTTAAACCAGTCAAATGCCATATTTTTCTAAAATTTATAATTAAAGAGTTCCTACGTTATTAAGATCTGCAAAAGCTTTTTCAAGACGAGTGATGAAAGTTTCTTCTCCTTTTCTCACCCAAACTCTAGGATCATAAAATTTCTTGTTCGGATTTTCCGCCCCATCTGGATTACCAACCTGCGTTCTTAGATATTCTACTTTTTCATTCATATAATCCCGAATTCCTTCTGCATAAGCAAACTGCAAATCGGTATCAATGTTCATTTTAATCGCACCGTAACTGATGGCTTCTTTAATTTCTGCTTCTGTAGAACCAGAACCGCCATGAAATACAAAGTTTACGGGTTTCGCACTGGTTCCAAATTTTTCCTGAACATAAACCTGAGAATTATCTAAAATTTTCGGCGTTAATTTTACGTTTCCTGGTTTGTAAACCCCATGAACATTACCGAAAGCCGCAGCAATAGTAAAATTCGGAGAAATGGCGTTCAATCTTTCGTACGCGTAAGCAACTTCATCCGGTTGTGTATAGAGTTTAGAAGAATCCACATCAGAATTATCTACACCATCTTCTTCACCACCTGTAACTCCTAATTCTATTTCTAAAGTCATTCCCATTTTCGCCATTCTTTCGAAATATTTGCAGGAAATGTCTAGATTTTCTTCAATTGGCTCTTCAGACAAATCCAGCATGTGCGATGAATAAAGAGATTTGCCAGTTTCTGCGAAAAATTCTTCATTTGCGTCCATTAAACCATCGATCCAAGGCAATAATTTTTTCGCACAGTGATCGGTATGTAAAATTACGGTTGCGCCGTAAGCTTCTGCTAAAGTGTGGATGTGTTTTGCACCAGCAACTCCTCCTAAAATTGCAGCTTTTTGTCCCTCATTAGAAAGTCCTTTTCCCGCGTTGAAAGCGGCACCACCATTAGAAAACTGAATAATTACGGGAGAATTCAATTTGGCTGCAGTTTCCATGACCGCGTTCACATTACTGGAACCGATTACATTAACTGCGGGTAATGCAAAATTATTTTCTTTTGCATAATTAAAAATGTCTGTAACCATTTGACCTGTGGCAACTCCTGCCGGAAAACGTCTGCTCATAATCGTATTTTTAGAAGATTTATTCTCTGTTTTTAGAAGCGTAAAGTTAAGCATTTTATGCGACAAATATTAGTTCCTTTTGTCTTTTCCCCAAAGTAATTTTTGACGAATTGTTTCATAAAAACTTAATTTATTCGGGTGAATAAGGAGGATCTGAAACTTCGCTTTGCGTAAAATAATTTCCATATTGGTTTCCATGTGAACCAAGCGAGAATCTAAAGAGAGGGAATATTGCGGCACTCTACTTTCCACTTTCAAACGGATTTCTACGTCATCTTTCACAATTAAAGGACGCACATTTAGGTTGTGAGGCGCAATTGGCGTGATTACAAAATTCTCATTATTTGGGGTAATAATTGGTCCGCCACAACTCAAGGAATACGCTGTAGAACCTGTTGGAGTAGAAATGATAACGCCATCTCCCCAAAATATGTTGAGAAATTCTCCGTCAATATAAGAATCCACGGTAATCATTGCAGTGGTTTCTTTCCGGGAAATAGTGATGTCATTTAAAGCATAAGGAAAAAACTCTGGAGCATGTGGAGCAAGGATCTCAATAACGGATCTTCGGCTTACTTTCACTTCACCTTTGAAAATATCATCCAGTTCCAGAAAAATTTCTTCTTTGGTAAAACTTGCCAAAAAACCCAATCTTCCTGTATTAACCCCGACTACTGGAATCTCTAAATCCTGCACAAAAAGGAGGGAGTTGACAATCGTTCCATCTCCACCGAAAGTAAAAAAATAATTCACTTTTTTTTCCTGCAGATCATCCTTACCTAAGAACGTTTCGAAATGTTTAGAAAACTGCATTTCATCGGCCATTTCTTTGTATAAAACGGGGGTAATTCCTCTTTTCTCAAGTTCCGAAACAAATTTGCTTAAATACAGAAAAGTATCTAAATCATTTTTTTGGGAATAAATTGCTGCTACCATGCTTTAAAATTCAAGGTATTTTTGGAAAAAACCGAAACGGTCTTTCAGTAAATCATCTTTTTCATCATCGAAAAATTTTTGGACAATTATATACCCATATCTTTCAAACGTTTCTTGGATAGAAGTCAGGTTTTCACTGCTTATTTTGATCGTTATTTGGGTGAAATCTTCTGTGATCATATTGATATAACAACCGTAAAGCTTACTGTTGCTGGATTCTACAATTTTGCAAACCTCGGTAAAAGAATAATGTTTGTCTGAAGTCTGAACAATCATGATGGCTCCATTTTCTGAAAAAAGCGGATATTTAGAAAATTCATTAAAAATATCATCACAGGAAAGATAGCCTACATACTTTTCATTTTTAGAAATCACCGGAATCACATTAGAATTAAACGTGTGAAAAAGCTTGATGGAATCTAATAAATTTCCATCTTCTATAATGGCAAATTTCTCGTAATGCATTTCTAAACTGCCTAAATTTCCTTCAGGACTTTCCTCCAAAAATGATTGGCTGATCGCGCCTTGGTAAATTCCTTTTTTCTTAACAAAAATGTGGGTGTAGCCAAATTCTTTTGCAACCTCATTAGCATCATCAATGGGATCACTCACATTGAAGGCGGGAAAGTCTTTGGAAATATAATTTTTAATAAACATGAGGCTAATTTAAGGAAATATTAAAAATGAAAAGTCTTTTTGCAAAAATTTACAGAAAATTAAAATTTTATTTGCATCATATTAAAACTAAATATATCTTTGTCGCCTTTCATTTTTACTTTTTATTAGATTTATTTCAAACTGCGATGCTTTCGAGCGTTGCAGTTTTTTATTTTTTGGCTAATGGTTTCGCGCGTAAAAATATCAATCCACCCAAAATTATCAAACCTCCGAAACCTTGCATGGTTGTTAGTTTTTCTCCATCCAAAACTCCCCACATAACTGCGACAACAGGCATTAGCAAAGTTACTGTAGAAGCAAAAAGAGGTGTGGAAACACTTAATAAACGGTAATTCATCATCATTGCTAAACCGGTCCCGAAAATGGAAAGCAAACTTACATAACCCAAACCGATCCAAAGGTCATTTCCGGGTTTTGCATGGCTGAAAAAACCTGTTGCAATGAGAGAAATTAAAGAAGGTAAAATCAGAATGAAAGAAAAAACAAAAGCAGATAATATTTTAGCTGGAATTTCATGCAGTTTGGATTTCACAGTGGTGGTAGAAATAGCATAACAAAGTGTTGCAGTTAATAGCAAAAGGATGGGAATTAACTTTATATCGCCACTTTCTCCACCAGATAAAGCCAAAACACAGGCTCCAAAAAAACTGATTCCCACGCCGACCAACTGCCTCTTGCTTGTAGAAAATTTCCAGAAAAGAGAGCCTACAATGATCACAAAAATCGGCATCATCGAATTTACAATTCCCGCAATACTGCTGCTAATTTGCGTTTCTGCAATTGGAAAGAGGAACATGGGAATAAAATTTCCAGTAATGGCGGCAAGAATTAACCATTTTAAATGTTTCTTGGGAAACTTTTTGCGATTCAAAATCGCAAAAGGAAGCAACAAAATTCCGGCGATTAAAACTCGTAATGCGCCTACTTCATAAGGATTAAAATGTTCTAAGGATTTTTTGATGAGGATAAAAGAAGAACCCCAAATCAAAGAAAGCGACAAGAGCAAGATCCATTTTTCTTTTTCAGGATTCATGGTTTATTTTTAAAAATTTTAAGTACTCTTTTTTGGAGATCATCTTCGCACCCAAACTTTCCAGGTGTTCTGAGTAAATTTGACAATCTATTAAATCCTGATTATTTTTCTCCTTTGAAACATAATTGATAAAACCCGCTTTGGACGCATTGCTCACCTTTGCAAACATGCTTTCGCCACAAAAAACTGTTCCGATTTGAATGCCGTAGAATCCGCCCACCAATTCTTCTTCCTGCCAAACTTCAAAACTTTTGGCAATTCCGAGCTCGTGCAGTTTCGAAAAAGCGGAAATTAACTCCCTTGAGATCCAAGTTCCCTCTTGATCATTTCGCTTAGAATTTTGACATTCCTCCATTACCCTTTGAAAACATTTATTTTCGGTAAAAGTAAAAACCTCATCCCGTAGAATTTTCTTCATGGATTTAGAAATTTTCAAATCTTTTGGAAAAAGGACAAATCTTGGATCTGGACACCACCATAAAATATCTTCGCCCGGATTAAACCAGGGAAAAAGCCCCAGTTGATAGGCAAAAAATATTCTTTCCGGAGATAAATCTCCACCAATTGCCAAAAGACCGTTTTCTGATTCGGTCAATTCTGGATCGGGAAAAGAAATTTCATTTGGATTTAGAATTACCATATTGAAAAATTAAATCCTGCTTATAAAAAGCAGGATTTATAAGTTAAATGAAATATTGACTTAGAACGGCAAGTCATCTTCTTCATCATCGAAAACACTTTTTTCTTCAGCGGGTTTGGCAGCAGCAGCGGGTGTTGCTTGCGTGGGTTGAAATTCACCTGAAGATTCCATATTTTCAATTTTCCATCCGGTGATGGAGTTGAAATATTTAACCTCTCCTTGTGGTGAAGTCCATTCTCTACCTCCAATATTGATAGAAACTTTTACTTTATCACCTTCCTTTAGTTGATTAAGCAAATCTCCTTTTTCTTTCAAAAATTCGATACTAATCGGTTGCGGATACTGTTCTTCGGTTACTAAAACCATTTCTCTTTTTTGAAAACCGCTAGCAAAGGTCTGAACCTCACCTAGTTTTTTTACTATTCCTTGTAATTCCATGATATAAATTCGTTAATGTGTAAAAGTAAATAAAATTGAAGAGAAAACGAAAGTTCTGGAGGAATTTTCGAAGAAATTAAAATTTCAAAAAAAATAGTTGGTTTAGATAGAAAAAAGTAATTATATTTGCACTCACAAAAAAAGAACAGCGTTCATTTGCGGATGTGATGTAATTGGTAGCCATGCCAGACTTAGGATCTGGTGCTTCACCGCGTGGGGGTTCGAGTCCCTTCATCCGCACAATTAATTGATCTATTTTTTTAGAAAATTTTTCGGAATTTTAGAGAAATTATTTGCGAAAATAGCTCAGCTGGTAGAGCACGACCTTGCCAAGGTCGGGGTCGCGGGTTCGAATCCCGTTTTTCGCTCTCCACTTGCCTTGGTGGTGGAATTGGTAGACACGCAGGACTTAAAATCCTGTATCCGCAAGGATGTACGGGTTCAAGTCCCGTCCGAGGTACTTTAAACGTTGTTAATCATTTGATTAGCAGCGTTTTTTTGTTAATGGTACTGATGGTCTTAAATAAATTTCCAAAAAATAGATTGAGAGTATGGCCAGCTTTTTACTAAAATACGCTCCCTTTTAAATATTTGGTAACTGTTCATACTGCCCTGATCAAATCTTTTACATTGACCCATTGGATTTCATGGTACTTTTTTTGATACCTCTTTCTTAAATTTTAAATTATGTCTGATCACAATCTAAAAACACTCTCCCAAGTTCTAAACAGTTTGATTAAACGCGGTATCACAAAAGAAATCTGCATGAATGATCAGCACCAAATGATCCTGGGAAAAGATGAAAAAATTTATCAACCTGAAGATCTCTGTATTGTGAAGTCCTACCGTTTCGAGGGAGACAGCAATCCTGATGACAATGCAGTGCTCTATCTGTTGGAAGATAAAGAAGGGCAACTTTCTACGTTGCTGGATTCTTATGGAGCAGACAGTAACTACAGTGGCGAGGAATTTGACAATTTTTTGCGAAAAGTACCCATACAAGAGAATCCTGAATATGACCTCGATTAACCTCTAAATCCGGAAATTAATTTTCGGATTTTTTCTTGAATATTTTTTCGAAAAACCCCTTCTCGTTTATTTTTTTCTTGGTTTGTTCCACTTTTTCTTTTACATCCTGCTTTGTTTCTTGCAAATCTTTTTTATTTCCCTCAAGCGCAGATTTGGTGTTTTCTACAGTTGCTTTTATTTTTTCCTCCGTTTTAGGAGCATTTACACCAATTAGTGTTTTCTTTAAACCCTGTTCAATTCCTCGCCACAGTAAATTGAAAAATGATTTGGTTGCGTCTCTTTCTACATTTTCAACTGATACAGACTCCGGATAACTTCCTGAATTTGTTCGCACCACAAGGTTTGCAACGGCAGATAAAATTCCGTCTTTTTCGCCGGTAGATTTCAGAATTGCAACTTTTAAATCCTGATGTTTCATATTTAAAGTTCCATTTAAGCCTGCCTTGTTTCCTTTAAAATCAAAGCTTAACTCTGAAATTGTTCCTGTTGCCCGAATTTTTAGATAAGGTTCCGCAAATGGATTTATCCTGGAAGCCGGCAAATCTGCAATATTTCCGGAAATTAAAAAAGCATCACTTTCACTTGCAGTATCTATATTCCAAGTCACTTTCATGGGAGAAGCGTTCATAAATTTACAGTGGATCTCGATGGGGATTCGACCTGGCTTTCCTCTCATTTTTCCTGAATTGAGGTTTTTTGCACTCAAATTAAAATCAGTAAAAACGATTTTACCCGGTCCATCGCTTTTCTTAGTATCTTCTTCATACACGAGAAGTGAATTTTTTATCCTTAAATCATTCACATTCAAAGGAAATTTTATGGATCGCAACAATTTAGAATACATGGGTTTTTCTGTCGGATCGTCTTTCGGAATCTTGCTTCGGAAAATATTGGCATCCATTTGATTAAGAACTACTTGAGAGACATTTACATATCTATTATCCGAAAATAAGTCCCAGTTTCCCTGCATATTGATTTGCTGCACTTTTAAATCGTATAAATCTTTTTCTGCGGGGATCATTCGAATAAACTGTGCCCGGGAAACCGTAGGTTTCATAGCAAAATTAAGAACTTGCAGAGAATTTTTACTCAGTTGAAGCGAAGACGATGATAAGTGGTAGAATTTGGTCTTATAATTGAAATTAGAGCTCGTCAAACTATAAAAACCGGTTTGGAAAGGAATTGAATTTTTAACCGTTTTTTCGTTCATTTCCACATTTTGAATCGTAGCGTTCAAATTATTGAAAGTCATGGGTTGGTTTTTACGGTCCAAAACCAAATCAGAATTTTTCAACACTACATTTTTAATGGTTAAAGGATAATGAATACCTCCAAAACTTACCTGTTTTTTCTGTGGAATTTTTGCAGAAGTTATTTTGCCTTTCACCGCATCCACTAAAACATTCTGAATATTTAAAGACAATTTGTTGTTAATAAATTTCCACTCGTTAATTTTTAATTGGAGCTGTTTTGCCGTGAGATCGAGAGAAGCTTTTTGCGGTAAAACTACAGTTGGCTTTACAGATATATTTTGTAGATCACCAAATTTGGGATTAATACTCAGTTGCGCTACGTTAATATTTTGTGTGTCGGAAAAATACCGAATTCCGTTTCCATTAATCTTAAAATCATTGTATTGAAAAGGAATATTCCCTTTTGCACTTTCTTCATTCATTAAAAATTGATTCACCTTCAGGCTCAGATTTTCTGCCGAGAAAAGTGGACTCCCATTCGGATTCAATATTTCAATTTTTGCATTTTCTGCGATCAGATCTTCCAGATGAACATCATAAGTGAAACTCTTTTCTTTTTCAGCAGGTTTACTATTTGTGGTGTACATTTTCAGGACAGGATTTTTCACGTGAAATCGAGTTAAAGTGATTTTATTATCCTTTAAAACAATATCTTTAAATTCAATTTCCGACGTTTTAAAGTCGAACAGATTCCTCTTTTTCGGATAAAAACGAGTAAAATTTTGATAAGACAAAAGCGGAATTAAGGCAAAATTTTGGAGCTTTATTTGTGCCTCTTTCGTGGTAATATGTTTTGCGGTGAAGGCATAAACATTATCTGGTCGAAAGAAAAGATCCTTTCCATTAATAACGTATTTTTCAAAAGTCAGCGGGAGTTTTCCACCGGCGGTTTCCTCCGTCATTCGAAGATCTTCAACCTCTAAATTGAGATCTTTTACAGATAAAAATTTTTGTTTGGTGTGCCGAAAAATAGAGATATTGCCACTATTTATTTTCAATAAGTCCATTACCAAAGGTTTCTTGGCTAAATTATCCTTTTTGTCTCGAGGTTTTGGCAGAATTATATCAAGATGCGGATTTTTCAGAATTAAACTCGACGTGGAAAACTTCTTGTTAAAGATGGCGTCATAAATTTCTAATCTTGAGATGTTAAGCGAGTCCACCGTTCCCTGTAATCCCAGAACTTTACTATTTTGTGGATTTTTATTGTTGATGGAAATACCTGTTGCTACAATGTTGCCTGTTCCTAAATGAACATCCATTGTTTTGTAAGAAATCAAGTAGTCCGAATTATTTTTAACATAATTAGGCAGGTTGTTTTTCAGCCAAAAATTAAGCCCGAAATTCCCGAACAAAAGCATTAAAAAAAGAACGCCAAGTACAATTGAAAATATTTTAAGGTATTTTTTCTCCATGAAATCTGAAATAAAATTAATTACAGGCATTTATTTTCGAAATCATGTCTCAAATTAGTTTCCTATTTCTAATTCTACTACACAACCTTCATGCGCTCTTACATTAAAAAACGTGCCGCCTTCAAAAGACAGATATTGACCTTTGATTCCCCTTAAAACGCCCTCGAATTCCGGGTTTTTTTCCAAATTAAGGGTAGAAATTTTTTCGGGCGCTTCATAGGGAAAGTCCAATCGCACCATTTCGTGTTCTTCTGAGTAGAAATTTTTAAAATTCTCAGGAAAATAATCTTTAATTTTTTCCCGAAAATCTGCCAGATCCAAATCATCTTCAAAATCATCTTCCAGCATTTTTCGCCAGTTGGTTTTATCTGCGAGATGCTTTTTCATGGCAACTTCTATCATTCCAGCTTCATAGCGGTTATCGGTTTTTGCAATGGTTAAAGCAAAAGTGGCACCTTGATCAATCCAGCGAGTTGGTATTTGAGATTCCCGCGTAACACCAACTTTCACGTCGCCTGTATAAGCAAGGTAAACAATATGCGGCGCTAACTGAATGGTTTCTTCCACTGCTAAATCACGTTCTCCCACTCCAAGATGAGCCGTAGAAAGCTCCGGACGAATAATGGATTCACTTGCATACGGACTTTCAAAAAAGCATCTTTTGCAAAATCCCATGCGGAAAATCTTTTCATCACTGCCGCAAGAAACACATTCGTAACCGATTAATTTCCATTTCAAATTTTTACCAATTAATTGGTTCATGCTCAGAATATCTTGAGAAAGATTGAGAAAATATTGAATGGGTTTGGCATTTTGCGTGCTCATTTTTAAGATTTGACCAGAAAACTTCATTGCGTACAATTTTTATAGGAGGTAAATTTAAGGAAATAAATTTGCGAAAGTAAAAAAGCGACAGCTTCTCCTATTATAAAACTTATTTAAATTCTATTACATAAAATTGATTTGGAATTTTATTAAATTCTTATCTTCGCTTTTTAAAAATCATAACATGAAATATGTAGTTACGGGTGGTTCTGGATTTATCGGTTCGCACTTGGTAGAACATCTTTTAAAAAACGGACATTCTGTCATTAACATTGACAACTTCGATGATTTTTATGATTACAAAATAAAAATAAAGAACACCTTAGAATCAGTTGGAAAATTAATTGAGTTTTCTTATCAGGACAAGGAACGTGATATCCAGAAATTAATTTTTGAAACGTCTTTCAAAAATTATCAGCTTTATTATCAAGATATTAGAAATTACAGTGGCTTAGAAAAAATCTTTGCGAAACATAAGATTGATGCGGTAATTCATTTGGCAGCTTTGGCGGGAGTGAGACCTTCCATAGAGCGGCCTTTGGAATATGCAGAAGTTAATATTAATGCGACCCTAAATCTATTTGAACTTTGCAAAAAGTTTAACATTAAAAAATTTATAGCGGCTTCCAGTTCCAGTGTTTACGGCGATAATAAGAAAATTCCCTTCTCCGAAGAAGACAACGTAGACCGCCCGATTTCTCCTTATGCCGCTACAAAAAAATGTGGTGAGATCATGGGTCATGTTTATCATCATCTTTACGGAATTGATGTTATTTATTTGCGTTTTTTCACTGTTTACGGACCTCGGCAACGACCGGATCTGGCAATTCATAAGTTTACAAACCTTATTTCCAACCATCAGGAAACGCCGTTTTATGGAGACGGTTCTACCGCAAGAGATTACACCTACATTGACGATATTATAGATGGCGTTTTAAAATCCATTCAATATATAGAAACGCATCAAAATGTGTATGAAATCATCAATTTGGGAGAAAGTGAGGTGATTACATTAGACCAAATGCTCTCTACCATTGAGGAAACATTGGACCAAAAAGCAAATAAAAAAATGCTTCCGATGCAACAAGGAGATGTACAAAAAACCAATGCGGATATTCAAAAAGCAAAGTTACTAATTGGTTATCATCCAGTGACTCATTTCCAAAATGGCATAAAAAAGTTTGTGGAATGGTTTTTGAAAAATGGTTCTTGAAAATTTCAAAATAAAAATCAAAGTTTATTGAAAATCAGGGACAAAAACCTTTTTTATGTCACCTAATTTTATACTTTTGCAAAAAATTAAATATATGTATTGGACATTAGAATTAGCTTCTTATTTAAGTGACGCACCTTGGCCGATGACAAAGGCGGAACTTATTGATTACGCAATCCGAACAGGTGCGCCAATGGAAGTGGTTGAAAATCTTCAAGCGATAGAAGATGAAGGAGAAATCTATGAATCCATAGAAGAGGTTTGGAGCGACTATCCTACGGATGACGATTTCCTGTGGAATGAAGATGAATACTAAAAAGTAAAAGGCTTTTAGCAAATATGCTCTAAGCCATTTTTGATATTACGGTAAAAGCACAAGGGTGCACATTTTAATGCCTAAAACAAAGAAGTTTTGGGCTCTATAAGCAAATAATATGAATTTTTTAGACAAAGTTCTTAAAGGTTTCTTGGGTGATAAAAACGCAACCGACCTGAAAGATGTAAAAAAAGTAGTAATCAAAATCAAAGCAGTAGAACCTTCTATTGCAGCACTTTCTGATGATGGGTTACGGGATAAAACTGCAGAATTTAAAGAAAAAATTAAAGCTGCAACTGCTAATATTACCACCCAAATTGAGCAGACGAAAGAAGATATAAAAAATTCTACCAATGTCGATGAGAAGGAAGGGTTTTTTGCCAAAATTGATCAACTCAAAAAAGATTCTTACCAAGTTGAAGAAAAAGTTTTAGTTGATATTTTGCCAGAAGCTTTTGCCCTGATCAAAGAAACGTCCAGAAGATTGGCAGAAAATGGAGAAATCCGTGTGAAAGCAACTGAGCTGGATCGGGAATTGGCCGCAAGAAAAGATTTTGTAGAAATCCAGGGTGATTTAGCAATTTGGAAAAATCATTGGGATGCAGCTGGAACTCCGATCAAATGGGACATGGTTCATTATGATGTACAGTTTATTGGAGGTGTAGTTTTGCACAATGGTAAAATTGCAGAAATGGCAACTGGTGAAGGTAAAACTTTGGTAGGAACCTTACCGATTTACCTTAACGCACTTCCCGGAAGAGGAGTTCATGTCGTTACCGTCAATGATTATTTGGCAAAACGTGACTCTGCCTGGATGGGTCCATTGTATCAATTCCATGGAATGACCATCGATTGTATTGATCTTCATCAACCGAATTCAGACGCGCGCAGAAAAGCTTATTCATCCAGCATTACTTACGGAACCAACAACGAATTTGGTTTCGATTATTTGCGGGATAATATGGTGACTTCTCCTGCAGAATTAGTGCAGGGCGAACTTAATTTTGCCATTGTAGATGAGGTGGATTCCGTTTTAGTAGATGATGCTAGAACACCACTTATTATCTCTGGACCAGTTCCACAAGGTGATCGCCAAGAATTTGATTCCTTAAAACCTTCCATCGATCGAATTGTAGAAATTCAGAAAAAAACCGTTTCTGGAATCTTTAATGAAGCAAAAAAATTAATTGCAAACGGGAACACAAAAGAAGGTGGATTTAAATTATTACAGGCATACCGTGGTTTGCCTAAATCGCGGCCTTTAATTAAATTCTTATCTGAAAGCGGAAACAAAGCCCTGCTTCAAAAAACAGAAGGGCAATACATGCAAGACAACAATAAAGATATGCCGATCGCAGACAAAGATCTTTATTTTGTAATTGACGAAAAAAACAATCAGATTGACTTAACCGACAAAGGTGTAGAATATATGTCTGCCGGAAATGAAGATAAAGATTTCTTTGTTTTAAATGATATCGGGACAGAAATCGCAGAATTAGAAGCGAAGAATTTATCCAAGGAAGAAGAATTTGAAGCAAAAGAAAAACTCTTCGGAGAATTTGCAGTAAAATCAGAACGTGTTCACACCTTGAGCCAATTGTTAAAAGCCTATACATTATTTGTGAAAGATGATGAGTATGTGGTGATTGATGGCGAAGTGAAAATCGTAGATGAGCAAACCGGCCGTATTATGGAAGGAAGACGCTACTCAGACGGACTTCACCAAGCGATTGAAGCGAAAGAAAATGTAAAAATTGAAGCGGCAACGCAAACTTTTGCTACGGTAACCCTTCAAAATTATTTCCGAATGTATAACAAACTTGCGGGAATGACGGGTACAGCGGAAACTGAAGCAGGCGAACTTTGGGAAATCTATAAATTAGACGTGGTAGTAATTCCTACCAACAGACCTATAACCAGAGATGACAGACAGGATTTGGTATATAAAACCAACCGCGAAAAATACCATGCTGTAATCGAAGAAATAGAAAAATTAACCTCCGCAGGAAGACCTATCTTAGTTGGAACAACCTCCGTAGAAATTTCTCAGTTATTATCCAGAGCTTTACAACTCAGAAAAATTCAACACAATGTCTTGAATGCAAAACTGCACGCAAAAGAAGCAGAAATTGTAGCAATGGCAGGTGGACCAGGAGTGGTTACCATCGCTACGAATATGGCGGGAAGAGGTACCGATATTAAATTGCAGGGAGAAGTGAAACAAAATGGTGGTTTAGCCATAATTGGTACAGAAAGACACGATTCCAGACGAGTTGACAGACAGCTTAGAGGTCGTGCCGGAAGACAGGGAGATCCAGGAAGTTCCCAGTTTTATGTCTCTTTGGAAGATAATTTAATGCGTCTTTTCGGGTCGGAAAGAATTGCGAAAATGATGGACAGAATGGGTCATAAGGAAGGCGAAGTTATTCAGCACGGAATGATTTCAAAATCCATAGAAAGAGCGCAGAAAAAAGTAGAAGAAAACAATTTTGGAATTAGAAAAAAATTGTTGGAGTATGATGATGTCATGAACAAACAACGTGATGTAATCTATAAAAGAAGAAAGAATGCATTGTTCGGTGATCACTTGAAATATGATATTTCCAACATGATTTTTGATGTGTCCCAAGCAATTGTGACCAGAGGAAAATTAGATGGTGATTTTAAAGAATTCGAATATGAAATCATTAAGTATTTCACCATGGAATCACCGGTTTCTGCAGACGATTTCAAAACGAAACAAGTTCCGGAGCTGACCAATCTTTTATTTGATGCCGCTTCAGAAGATTATCGAATGAGACTTGATTTGCTAAAAGAAAAGTCTTTCCCAATTATAGAAAATGTGTTCCAAAATCAGGGTTCCATGTTCAAAATGATTCAGGTTCCTTTTACAGACGGCATTAAAACAATGACGATTGTAACTGATTTAAAAGAAGCTTTTGACTCCAAATGTGATTCTTTAGTTAATGATTTCGAGAAAAATATATCTCTTTCAATCATTGATGAAAACTGGAAACTACACCTTAGAGAAATGGATGATCTAAGACGTTCTTCCCAAGGTGCTGTTTACGAGCAAAAAGATCCATTGGTGATTTACAAGCAGGAATCTTTCCATCTTTTTAGTGAAATGGTGGAGAAAGTAAACAAAGAAATTATTTCATTCTTATTTAAAGGAGAAATCCCAGCTTAATAGAAAATAATCTTATATCTTAAACTTCTTCAATTAATTTTGAGGAAGTTTTTTTTAACTCTTACTGTAAATTTTTGTATTTTTAATGACTAAAAACATTTAAAATGTCATTAATAGACTTATCCAAACAAGTAGCACTCGGTGTAGATATAGGAGGAACCAATACGAAATACGGACTTGTCAATCACCGTGGCGAAATGTTGGGAAAAGGAAGTCTGAAAACAGATCAATACGCAACAGCTGAAGAGTTCATTGATGCGCTTTATGAAAAAGTGACGCCCCTTATTGATAAGCATTGTCCGCAGAAACAGTTTGATGGAATAGGAGTTGGAGCGCCCAATGCAAATTATTACACCGGAACTATCGAACAAGCTCCAAATCTTCGTTGGAAAGGCGTGGTTCCTTTTGGAGCTTTAATGACAAAAAAATTTGGTGTTCCCTGCAAAATGACCAATGATGCCAATGCTGCAGCTTTGGGAGAAATGATGTTTGGCGCTGCAAGAGGAATGAAAGATTTTATCATGATAACCCTTGGAACAGGAGTAGGAAGCGGAATTATCACAAACGGACAACTCATGTATGGACATGATGGATTTGCGGGAGAATTAGGACACACCATTGTAAAACCTGGTGGTAGAAAACATTGGAGCACGGGTTCCGAAGGTTCACTGGAAGCGTATGCATCTGCAACAGGAATCGCTATAACAGCCAAAAAAATGCGTGCAGAATTTCCGGATTCCATGCTTAATGAATATCCAGAAGAAGCCATCAATTCTAAAATCGTGCATGAATGTGCAAAAGCTGGCGATCCCACCGCAATAGAAGTTTTTCGCTATACGGGTCAAAAATTAGGAGAAGCCCTGGCAAATTTTGTCATGTTTTCTTCCCCAGAAGCGATTTTGCTTTTTGGCGGCGTCATCAAAGCGGGCGATTTTATTCTAAGACCTACCAAACTGCACATGGAAAGAAACTTGTTGCCCATCTTTCGAAATAAGGTAAAATTAGTTTTCAGCGAGTTGGATGAAGCCGATGCTGCCATTTTAGGGGCAAGTGCTTTGGTTTGGGAAAAATAATAGTAAAAAACCTCTTATTTGCTTTTTAAGCCTCTTGAAAAAAGACTAAGAAAGTTAATGAGTAAAAAATAATCAATATAAAAAATGAATAGCGAAAATTTAAAAAGCATCACTTTCGGAGGTGGCTGTTTTTGGTGTGTAGAAACATGCTTTAATTTATTGAAAGGCGTGGAATCCTGCATTTCTGGATATGCAGGTGGACAAAAAGCAAACCCAACTTACGAAGAAGTTTGCACCGGAAAAACCGGTCATGCAGAAGTAGTGCAAATTACTTATGATCCAGCCCGAATTTCTTACGAAAAATTAATGGAAATTTTCTTTTTCCTACATGATCCCACGCAACTCAACAGACAGGGAAACGATGTTGGAACGCAGTATCGTTCTGTCATTTTCTACAATAATGACGCTGAGAAATTAGAAGCTGAAAAAGCCATTAAAACCTCAGAAGCTTCCAGAAAATGGGAGGGAAAATATGTCACAACATTAGAAAAGCAAGAAACATTTTACCCGGCAGAACAGTACCACCAAGGTTATTATGATGTAAATCCTAACCAACCTTATTGCAGCGCCGTAGTTGGACCAAAGATCGCAAAATTCAAAAAACATTATGGTGAACTCGGTATGTTAGAGGAAACACAATCATAAAATTAGAGCGAAGAAAAAATTCTTCGCTTTTTTTGTCTGGCTTTTTAAAGTCATCTTTTGATACTAAAATCTTTCAAAATAATTCAGTTCCACGTATAAAAACCTCATGAAAAAATCCTTCCTCCTTCTTTCATTTATCCTTTATTTCATCGCTAGTGCTCAATCCTACAAAGTCATCGGAATTAAAGATGGAGACACCGTTTCTTTGTTGATCGACGGGAAAGAACAAACGGTCCGTTTGGCGCATATTGATTGCCCAGAAAAGAAGCAACCCTATGGAACAAGGGCAAAACAGATGGTTTCTGACTTGTGTTTCGGAAAATATGTGAAAGTAATTGGAGACGGAAAATTAGATCGTAATAGAAGGCTAATTGCAGAAATTGTGCTTCCAAATGGAATTAACATCAATAAAACGTTAGTGAAAAATGGCTTAGCGTGGCATTTTAAAAAATATTCTAAAGACGCAAAGTATGCCCACCTGGAGATTGAAGCCCGTACTAAAAAAGCAGGTTTATGGAAAGAGAAAGATCCAGTCGCACCCTGGGATTGGCGAAAAATGAGAAAATCGGCATCGAAGAAATCGGTTTCGAAAATGTTTTGAGAAGTAAATAAAAAGAAATTTTGTAATAAAAAAGACTGCTGAAAATGAATTCAGCAGTCTTTATTTTTATAGATACGTGGATTATTTTACCAACGTCATTTCACTGATCAAGTGACCCGCTTTTCCGTATTTTTCAATGATCCAGAGAACCATACGAATATCTACGTTAATGGTTTTTTGCAACTTCTCATCGAAAATAATATCGCCACTTAAAGCTTCACTATTTCCATCAAAAGCCAAACCTAATAAATTTCCGGATCCATCCATAATTGGGGAACCAGAATTTCCTCCGGTGATATCATTGGTGGATAAGAAATTAACCGGCATAAAACCTTTTTTGTCTTTGTACTGACCAAAATCTTTTCTCTTCACCAAATCCAAAAAGTCTTGTGGAAGATCAAATTCCTCATCTCCTTTTTTGTATTTCGCTACCATTCCCCGGATATCTGTATAATAATTATTTTTATCCTTGATTCCATAATAATTACGATCCGTTCTTACTGGCAAAGTATCTACAATGCCATAAGTTAAACGCATGGTAGAATTTGCATCTGGGTAGAAATCTTTTCCTGGCTGAGATTTTCTAAGTCCGTCTAAGAAAATTCTGCTATTTTTAGCAAAGGCTTCATCAACTTTTGCAAATTTTTCCCCCATTAATTTTTGATCTGCAATATAACCGTTTGCCATTTTCATCATAGGATCTGCATCAATTTTTAAGCGATCCGGAGTATTAACAAAGTTAAGCGCAGATTCCTTAGTTGCAAAAATTGAGGAGAACGCCATGTTAGATAGCATTTTAGCATCTACCGCCATTAAAGTTGGAGAAGCCACGTCTTTTTTAACTCTCATTTGATACAGATTCACCATAGAGTTGAGCATTTCGCCTTCTAATTTACTGTTGAATCCATCATACAAGCGGTCAATTGCCTCAGTTACTTTCGTTTTCATGGCAACTTTTCCATTCTCATCTTGGTCTGCATAGGTTTTCAAAAGTGATCCTAATTGGAATGCAACTCCCACATATTTTGCATTTCTCTGGAATTGTCCAGAATAATTCCGCTCTACATTTCGATCAGAAATCTGGGTATAATTTGCTTTGATGTCTTCTAAAACGCCACCATACATATCCACGTTTTCTGGTAAAAGTGCCCACGTTAAGTATTTTGCCTCTAATTCTTTTTTACCAGAAACAGTTCCATTCTTGTTCACAGCATCAATGGTTCCTTGTCTGTTTTTCCAATAATTTGCCGTAGATGCATACTGAGAAGCGTAATTTAATTTGGTAGCCTGATCTTTATCCATGTACTTTTTCATGACGTCCATCGACATTTTAGAAGCTTCTACCCATGCTGGATAATCTTTATTGACCATTTGCTCAATTCCAAAAGAAGTAAGGTATCTGTTTGTTCTTCCCGGGAAACCAACGATCATGGTAAAATCTCCAGGTTTGTAACCTTTCAAAGAGATTGGCAAGGAATGTTTAGGCTTCATTGGAACATTGGTAGCAGCATATTCTGCTGGATTTCCCTTCGCATCTGCATAAACCCTAAATACAGAAAAATCTGCAGTATGTCTTGGCCATTCCCAGTTGTCTGTATCTCCCCCAAATTTACCTAAAGAATTAGGTGGAGTTCCAACCAAGCGAACATCTTTAAAATCCTGATAAACGAAATAATAGAATTCATTTCCGTTAAAAAAATCTCTTACAACAACGCTGTATTTGCCATTTTCTGCATTTTCCGTTTGGATCGCTTTATACTCTGCATCAATCACTGCTTTTCGCTCT
>Ga0136636_10000556_pt1 | contig 19531 bp, 10 predicted proteins | sample AntDrymUQ8522106_2_FD_104653 | JGI IMG/M metagenome (GOLD analysis project Ga0136636, IMG submission 104653) | Polar desert sand microbial communities from Dry Valleys, Antarctica - metaG UQ852 (21.06) | ecosystem: Environmental > Terrestrial > Soil > Desert | place: Antarctica: Dry Valley... | reverse complement strand
ATTTTTCATAATAGTAAATTAAATTAATGTTTGTTTGTACTTTTTTAGTTACAAATATTTTGCCAATGCTTTTTAGAATTCAATTTTTAAGTTAAAATTTGAATTTCTATTTAATTAATTCACCTATTTAGTTTTTCAAACTTAATTACTTATATTTTTTAGAATGATAATTTTAGGTGTCAAAATTTGCAGCCAATTATTTCTTACCTATTTAATTGAGGCATTGAAATTTATTTTATTTTTACATCTATAAATATTTTACCAATGAAAAAAATAATACTATCTCTTTTAGGCCCATTTTTGTTTTCCCAGCAAAACGTTGTTATTTCTACATCCAGTTCACCCAATGAGCCCTCCATCACCATCAATGAAAATAACACCAATCAAATAGCAGCGGGTGCAAATCTCAATAATTATTATTACTCTACTGATGCCGGTTTAACCTGGAATACCAGGAAACTCACGTCATCTTACGGCGTTTGGGGAGATCCATCTTTACTTTTTGATAGATTGGGAAATTTGTTTTTCGCCCATTTATCAAATCCCAGTTCAGGAAATTGGATCGACAGAATTGTAGTTCAAAAATCTACGGATAATGGAGTTACCTATAATAATGGGAGTTTTACCGGATTAAATGGTCTGAAAAATCAAGATAAACAGTGGATCGGTAAAGACAAAAATAATAATCTGTACCTCACTTGGACGCAATTTGATGAATACGGAAGTTCTGATCCTACAAAAAAATCATCCATATTATTTTCTAAATCTGCCAATAATGGCACTTCCTGGTCGCCTCCAATAAAATTAAACCAAATAGATGGCGATTGTATAGATGAAAGTAATACAGTGGAAGGTGCGGTTCCAGCAACAGGTCCAAATAATGAAATTTACACTTCCTGGGCTTCATCGCAGGGAATTATATTCGATAAATCTACTGACGGTGGTACAACCTGGTTGCCAAATGATAAAATAATCGCCACCATTCCCGGAGGTTGGTCTTTTAACGTTCCGGGTTTAGACCGAGCAAACGGATTACCCATTACTGCGTGTGATATTAGCAACAGTGCTTATAACGGAACAATTTATGTGAACTGGTCTGACCAAAGAAATGGCACCACCGACACTGATATTTGGCTTGTAAAATCTACCGATGGCGGGGAAAATTGGTCCAACCCAATTCGTGTAAACAATGATACCGCCGGTAAACAGCAATTCCTCACTTGGATGGCTATAGACCAAACAAATGGAAATCTCTATTTCGTTTTTTACGACAGAAGAAATTATACTGATAACAAGACAGACGTTTACATGGCTAAATCTTCTGATGGTGGACAAACTTTCACCAATAAAAAAATCAGTCAAAATGCTTTTACGCCAAACGATCAGATATTTTTTGGTGATTATACCAATATTGCTGTGCATAACGGGGTGATCAGACCAATTTGGGGAGATCAGGTAAATGGCGTTAGTAGAGTTTTAACAGCTCTGGTAAAAGATTCAGATTTTTTAGCGGTTGATGAAATAAGTGATAATAAAAACGAAGTCAACATGGAGCTTTACCCAAATCCAGTTCAGGACGAAGCCTACTTATCCTATAAATTACATGAAAATTCTAAAGTAAAAATTGAAATTTTTGATGCTTCCGGAAAATTATTAAAAACAGTTTTAGACAAAAATCAAGCTTATGGAAAATACGTAGAAAAAATAGATATCGCAAAACTTAGCCTTACAAAGGGCAACTACATCTTGCAGTTGAAAATAAATAATACCATTAAGAAAAGTGTAAAATTTATTAAATGATCAAGCTATATTTACGAATTTACCTATTAGAGTTCAGTCTCAAATAAAAGCATTACCAATCAAAAAAAAGCCATCGCAATGAAGTGATGGCTTTGTTCGTTGAAATTTTTACTAATTTAATCTTTAAAACTTTTCGGGTTTTCAATTAAAAGTCCGTGAACTAAAGCGGCTACAACTCCACCCAAAACCGGCGCGATGAGAAATAACCAGATTTGACTTAATGCTGCACCACCCGAAAAAATTGCCGGTCCAATACTTCTCGCGGGATTTACAGAAACTCCCGTAATTTTTATTCCAACAATGTGAATCAGCGTAAGAGATAAACCAATCGCCAATCCTGCAAAACCGCCATTAATATTTTTCGTGGAAGTGGAACCCAAAATGACAAACAAGAAAATAAAAGTGAAAATAAATTCCGCTAAAAAAGCCGCTAAAGTATTATATTCTCCCAAATATCCAGTTCCCCATCCGTTTGATCCAAGTGCCCAAGGTTTTATTTCAAATCCAGCAATTTGATTAGTGACGATCACATATAAAATTCCAGCGCCAATAATTGCCCCAATAATTTGTGCAACAACGTAAAACGCCGCCTCTTTCGCCTTCATTCTTCCTGCAACTACCATCGCAATTGAAATTGCGGGATTTATATGGCATCCGGAAATATGTCCAATTGCATAAGCCATCGCCACTACACTTAAACCGAAAGCAAAAGCAATTCCGAGCAATCCAACTCCTGTAGTTCCGTCTGCACCGGCAATTACCGCGCTTCCGCAACCCATTAAAACTAAGACCATTGTTCCGAGCATTTCTGCTACAAATTTTGAGGTTAATGATACATTCATGATTTTTTAATTTGGTGTTAATAGTATTTTACTGAACTAAATGCTTGTTTTGTTCAATGATTGATGATTTTAATAGCGTAAATTTTTAAAAAGTGTAATTCAGTCTTGTAAACAGTTGTCTGCCAGAAAAACCCATTTGCACAGGATCGAAAATTCCGCCGGATTCTGTATTTCCCTCAGAAACCGCCGCATTTTGTAATGTTGGATATCTGTTAAAAATATTTTTGGAGCCAATGGTGAAGTTAAAATTTTTCGTAAAATCATACCCGAAAGAAAGATCCGTAGTCATTTTAGCATTGTAGATTTGGTAATCATCGGGTCCGTTATACCCAAGTAAAGTTACTTTATCAAACCGAACTTCCTGTAGATTGACATTGAATTTGTTGATCTTGTAATTTAAGCTGAGGTTAAATTTATTTTTAGGAGCCGAAGCTAAAATGAAAGCTTTTTCCCGGGCACTCAAATAAATATCTTCTTTTCCTTTCAAAGCGGGTGTTGTATTCACAGAAGTAATTTCCATATCATTAAAATTCGCTGCAAAACTTGAAGTTAGTTTGCCATTTCCAATATTCTCAGAATACGTCAAAATCACATCCAGTCCAAAAGTTTTGGTATCTATCGCATTGGTAAAAAACTGTGCCTGATCGATAAAATTATCTGTTAAGATCTGACCAATCTGATCATCATCTTGCCCGAAATTTCCAGTCAGTACAATTCGGTCTTTCACTTTCACATAATATCCATCCACAGTAGCGGAAAATTTAGGAGAATTAAAAGTAAATCCTGCACTTCCGTTCACAGATTTTTCCTGCTTTAATTGAGGAATTCCCACTGCATTTGCAAGCAAGCTGTTATTAGATGCCAATTGAATGGTCACCAATTCTCCACCTTGGAAATTCGTGAAATTCAATCCATAAAATTTCTGAACTAAGGACGGTGCCCGAAATCCGGTAGAAATAGAGCCTCGCAAAGCAAATTGATTTGTTATTTTATATCTTGTTGCAAACTTTCCGTTAATGGTACTGCCGAAATCACTGTAATTTTCAAATCTCGCCGCACCGCTGATCATCCAGTTTTTTGTGAGATCCAGCTCTGTGTCCAGATAGGCTGCAAAATTATTTCTGTTTTGATCTACTGCCCTGGAATATCCCGGAAAACCTTGCGATCCACCCGGTCGAACATCTCCGGAAATAGGATTTGTTACCAGCAATTCAATTGGTGTAGATGATGTTACTACATTTCCATTGATATCGTAAGCTGCATAGGATTGTTCTTCTCCTTGAATGATTTTAAATTGTTCGTATCGGAATTCTGCCCCAAAAGCAACGTTTAATCCTTCTAAAAAATTAAACCCTTTTGAAGCATTAATTCCTGTAGTGTTTTGCAACAAAGAATGGCCACCTGCATCAAAACTTGTTTTGGATTTGCCTCCCAAAGTGGCGTTGACCGTGTCTTCAATAGTATACAAAAACTGATTATTTCCCAGCGCATTATATAAATCCATGTCCCAGTTCGCTACTTTAAATTTTAAGCCATTATTAAAGTTAAAATCTTTGATGATGGTGTTTTGGATGGGATTAAAACCGTTCGGATAAATAGTAGGAACATTTCCATCTGCTTCTGCGTCTCTAGTCCAGGCATAAGCATCTGTATTGCGATGAGAATAGCCACCAAAAGAGTAGAAATCTGTTTTTTCACTAACCGGAATTTCAGCATTGTAGAACAGATAATAATTGTTCGATTTAGCATCCCCAAATCGCTGTCTGGGAGCGGTGTAGAGAAGTGGATTTGCATTTCGGATTGCAAAATCTTTGGAAAGAACTTCTCCTGTAACATTGATGAAACCCCCTTTTTTGCCCAGCTTTGCTCCGTAATTACCACTAAAGTCAAAAGTATTTCCATCTAATTTTTTATCAGAAATAATATCATTATTTCCACCTGGACTTCTAAATAAATTTACACCATAAAATGCTTTCGCTTCAAAACCTTGTTTTCTATCATTTAATATAACATTAATTACACCTGCAATGGCATCTGAACCATATTGTGCAGAAGCGCCATCTCGTAAAACTTCTATCCTTTTAATCGCATCTAGTGGAATGGTATTCATGTCGGTTCCAGAATTTCCCCGGCCTTTTGTTCCAAATAAATTAATGAGGGAAGATTGATGATACCTTTTCCCATTTAATAAAACCAAAGTCTGGTCAGGTCCTAAACCTCGCAAAGTTGCCGGATCTACCGCATCTGCACCATCTGAACCGGATTGTTTATTAGAATTAAAAGAAGGCGCCGCAAATTGTAAAAGTTGATTCACATCTACTTGTCCTGTAGATTGGCTGATCTGTTTTACATCAATCATATCAACGGGAACCGGCGTATCGATCGCAGTTCTTTTTTTATTTCTACTTCCAGTAACCGTAACTTCATCAATTCCCCTAACTGTGGTAGAATCCGTGCTTTTTTGAGTTTCCTGAGCGTAGGTAAATAAGGACGCACAGAAAATAACAGGCAGAATAATTTTTTTCATATAGTTTTATTTTAATCCAAATATAAATAGAAAAATCCAATGTATTAACAAACTTTACAGATTTAATATCAAGGATTTAACATAACACATGAGATAACTATAAATTAATGAGCGCTTATCTGATTTAATGATTTTGTTGGAAAATATAAATTTGGTGGTTTAGCGCTTTTAATTCCAAACAAGTCAAACATTTATCATAAATTTTAATCATTCTAAATAACAAAAATTTCCGTAATTTTGGCATTCAAAATATTAGCAAAAATTATGTTGACGAAAGGAAAAGTTCAGGATTTTCTGAAAGAAATAGAAGTAGATGATTTAGTAAACAATTTTCAGGTGATGGGAAATGAAGTCTATATTGACATGACGGCTCATTCTCCTGCCATGCATGAAAAGAAGAAGCTAGAAGCTGCCATGAAACAGGCATTTGCTTCAGAATTCGGCGAAGAAATTGTTTTAAAGCTAAAAATAGCTTCGCCAGAACCCTCGGAAATTCAGAAAAGCCAAATAAAAGGAAAAGAAATTCCTGGCATCCAAAATATTATCGCCGTTGCTTCTGGTAAAGGTGGAGTAGGGAAATCTACGGTTGCGGCAAATCTTGCGGTAACTTTGGCGAAAATGGGTTTCAAAGTAGGTATTTTAGATGCCGATATTTATGGACCCTCCATTCCAACCATGTTTAATACAGAAGGCGCAAAACCACTTTCAGTAGAAGTAAACGGGAAGAACCTAATGAAACCAATTGAAAATTATGGCGTGAAAATGCTTTCAATTGGCTATTTTTCTGGTGCAAATCAAGCCGTAGTTTGGCGTGGACCGATGGCTTCTAAAGCGTTAAACCAAATGATTCGCGATGCAGATTGGGGAGAATTAGATTTCCTTTTAATCGATTTACCTCCCGGAACTGGAGATATTCATCTATCCATTATTCAGGAAGTTCCCGTAACAGGAGCCGTTATTGTAAGTACGCCGCAACACATCGCTCTTGCGGATGTTCGGAAGGGAATCGCCATGTTTCAGATGGAAAGCATCAATATTCCGGTTTTAGGTTTAATCGAGAATATGTCTTACTTTACTCCAGAGGAATTGCCAGAAAATAAATACTATATCTTTGGAAATCATGGCGCCCAATTTTTAGCAGAAGATTTAGGAATTCCGGTTCTAGGAGAAATTCCTTTGATCCAAAGTATTCGCGAATCTGGTGATGTAGGGCGACCTGCAGCTTTACAGGAAGGTTCTAAAATAGCAGAAATTTATACCAAAACTACCCAAAATATGATTGAGAGTTTAGTAGAAAGAAACAAATTTCTTCCACCCACAGAAGCGGTAAAAATTACCACAATGGCGGGTTGTGCTCCTAAAAATAAAAGTGTTCCGAAATCGTAATATTTAAATCTGTCGAGAACCTTAAAAAGACTTCTAAAACAAGATGAATAAAGAAATACCACACGAAGAAACTGTAACCAAAGTCCTGCATGCTTTAGAAAGCATTCGACCTTTCCTCAATAAAGATGGCGGAGATATTGAATTGGTAGACGTGAGAGATCAAAAAGTCTATGTAAAACTTCATGGGAACTGCAATGGATGCCCCATGAGTTTTTCTACCATGAAGTTAGGCGTAGAAACTACTATTAAACAACATGCACCAGAAATTTTGGAGGTTTTTAGCATAGATTAATATACGATAAATACCATAGAAAAGCAGTTCATTTTTTGAATTGCTTTTTTGTTTTAGTCCACTTTGTATTGCGATTGGGTCACCAAAATAATTAATGAGCTTTTTTTAAAATTAAATTAATATTTTAGCACTTTAAACCAAATTTAATATGATTGCCATAATAGACGGCGGCTCTACCAAATGTGATTGGATGATTCTGGAGAATTCCGGAAAACTTAATCTGAAAACCACCACTTTGGGATTTAATCCGAATATCACAAATCCGGAATTTATTTCCCAGGAGATCGATAAAAATGAAGAGCTTTTTTTTCTGAAAAATCATATTGAAAAAGTATTCTTTTATGGTTCTGGTTGTGGCACAGAACACAACGCCAAAAAAGTGGAAAAAGAATTTATTAAAACTTTTCCAGATGCTACAATTGCAATTAAAGAAGACATGACCGCCGCAGCTTATGCAGCTTATAGTGGAAAACCTGCCATTGTAGGGATTTTGGGAACCGGTTCTAATTCTTGTTTTTTTGATGGTGAAAAAATTAGAACAGACTTACCTTCGCTTGGATTTTTAATCGGGGACGAAGGAAGTGGAAGTGCTCTGGGAAAAAATCTTCTGCGCCGATTTTTTATGAAAAAACTACCAAAAGATTTGGAAGAAGATTTCATCCAAACCTACCGCTTAACCATAGAAGACGCCATTAAAAATATGTATCATAATCCCCGTGCAAATGCCTATTTGGGAGAATTTAATAAATTTGTAGCAGAACGAAAAAAACATCCTTACTTTCAAAATATGGTGTTTGATGAGCTGAAAAATTATCTTGATTACCAGGTTCTTCCTTATCCAGAAGCCGGCGAAGTTGAGGTAAATTGCATCGGTTATATCGCCTTTATATATGAAGATATTTTAAGAGCCGCTGCGGCAGAACTTAATCTGACCATCGGGAAGGTGGTGCAAAAACCCATTGAAAGTCTAGTGGATTATCACAAGAAATATATTCTGAATTTATCATAAAGTCAGAATTGAAGAAATAATATCCAACCTTATCACAGGTGGAAGTGAATTAAATTTCACTGGATCAAAATTAAAAATTATGTCAAGCAAAACGAACAGAGACGAAAAAAACTTTAACCAGGCCGCCCTGGATTATCATAGCGTAGAACCGAAAGGTAAAATAGAAGTAATTCCTTCTAAACCCCATTCTTCCCAGAGAGATTTATCTTTAGCCTATTCTCCCGGCGTTGCAATTCCGTGTTTGGAGATTGAAAGAGATCCCAAACTAGCTTACGAATACACGGGAAAAGGAAATCTGGTTGCTGTAATTTCAAACGGAACTGCAGTTTTAGGTTTGGGAGATATTGGAGCAGAAGCTTCAAAACCTGTGATGGAAGGAAAAGGACTTTTGTTCAAAATCTTCGCAGATATTAATGTTTTTGATATTGAAATTGATGAAAAAGATCCGGATAAATTTATACAAATTGTAAAAGGAATAGCGCCAACTTTCGGTGGAATTAATTTGGAAGACATCAAAGCGCCAGAAGCATTTTATATTGAACAGCGGTTAAAAGAAGAGCTTAATATTCCTTTGATGCACGATGATCAGCACGGAACTGCCATTATTTCTGGAGCAGCCTTAATTAACGCCTTAGAAATAGCAGACAAAAAAATTGGAGAAGTGAAATTGGTGGTGAATGGAGCCGGAGCTGCAGCCATCGCCTGTACGAAATTATACGTGGAACTGGGTCTGAATAAAGCAAATATTTTAATGTGTGATTCCAAAGGCGTCATCAATCATAAAAGAGAAAATCTAACCTCAGAAAAATTAGAGTTTGTTGCGCAAACCGACAAAAAAACTTTAGCAGATGCCATGGAAAATGCAGATGTTTTCGTGGGTCTGTCAAAAGCAAATGTACTTTCCCCAGAAATATTGAAAACGATGGCGAAAAATCCGATTGTTTTCGCTTTGGCAAATCCAGATCCGGAAATTGAATATGAATTAGCCATGGAAACTCGTCCAGATACCATTATGGCAACTGGTAGAAGTGATTATCCTAATCAAGTGAATAATGTTCTTGGTTTTCCCTATATTTTTCGCGGAGCTTTAGATGTTCAGGCGACTGCCATTAACGAAGAAATGAAATTGGCCGCAGTTTATGCACTTGCAGATCTGGCGAAAGAACCCGTTCCAGAGGCGGTGATGTTGACTTATAATGTAAAAAGTTTGAATTTCGGGCGGGAATATTTTATTCCGAAACCCTTTGATAACCGCTTGATAACCCGCGTTTCCAAAGCCGTAGCAAAAGCCGCCATGGATAGCGGAATTGCGGGTAAACCCATTGAAAATTTTGATGATTATGAAACGGCTTTATTAGACAGAATGGGTCGGGATGAAAAACTCATCCGCATGATGCAGAATAAAGCGCGTTCCAATCCAAAACGCGTAACGCTTGGAAATGCAGAAGAATATAATGTTTTGAAAGCTGCACAAATTCTTTATGAAGAAGGAATTGCACAGCCTATTTTACTCGGGGAGAAAAAATTCATAAAAGAGCAGATGAAAAAATTCGGGATCGAGATTGAGGTTCCAATTGTAGATCCAATGGACGATGACCAGGAAGAAAATCGCGTAAAATACCGCGAAACTTTGTGGAAAATGCGTCAGCGGAAAGGCATGAATGAGTACAAAGCCAAACGCTATGTTCGTCAGAGAGATTATTTTGGACCCTTAATGCTGCGTCACGGAGATACAGATGCTTTAATAGTAGGTTTCTCCAAAAATTACATCTCTAATTTACGCCCTGTTTTAGAGATTATCGAAAGAGAAAAAGGAGTAGAAAAAGTTGCTTCCATGATGATGATCCTCACGGAGAAAAAACCGATTTTCTTTGCAGATACCTCCATTAACCAAAATCCAACTTCCGAAGATCTGGTAGAAATCGCAAGAATGGCGGAACTTACCGTAAAATCATTTGCCATTCAGCCAAGAATTGCCATGCTTTCTTTCGAGAATTTTTCTGGGATTTCAGATACTTCGAAAAAAATAGCGAAAGCAGTTTCTATTCTTCATGAAAAATTTCCAAAAATGATCGTGGATGGTGAAATACAGCCGGATTTTGCTATGAATGCGGATCATCTTTCCGATTATCCGTTCTCTAAATTGGGAACTACGCCTGCAAATGTTTTTATATTTCCTAATTTAGAAAGCGCAAATCTTTCTTATAAAATTATTCGGGGATTAAAAATGGCGCAAGTTGTAGGTCCTATTTTGATGGGTCTGAAACAGCCCGTTCACGTTCTGCAGATGCGTGCAAGCGTAGATGAGATCGTCAATTTAGCAACGATTGCAGTTTTGGATGCGCAGAAAAAAGAAAACGATTCAATTTAAAAAACACCTGAAGATTCACAGATTGAAATTTAAAATTCATTCTGTAAATCTTTAAATAAGGAAAGAAATTTCCCCTAAAAAGCACACAAATGATTTATTTACTTAAAGGTTTCGTACTGGAACTTAACCCTACTTCCGTAGTGATCGATGTTCAGGGAGTTGGATATTTTGTGGGCATCAGTTTACAGACTTCCGAGAAATTATTGCTCGGCAAAGAAACCGTGCTCAACATTCAACAAATTATTCGGGAAGACGCCCATTTGCTCTATGGTTTTAACACTATTTTAGAAAAACAAATGTTCAATTTCTTAATAAGTGTTAATGGAGTAGGACCCGTTTCTGCCCTCATTATGCTGTCTTCCTTGAGTCTGGATGAAATTGCAAATGCCATCCTTTCCAACAACAGTTTGCTCCTTCAAAAAGTGAAGGGAATTGGGACCAAGACAGCAGAAAGGATCATCGTGGATTTGCGGGACAAAGTCCAAAAATTCAGTGTTTCTGAGGAAAATATTTCTACATTTGCAAATAATAAAATTAAAGAAGAATCGTTATCTGCCTTAGAGGTTTTAGGCATTCCTAAAAAGATGAGTGAGAAGATTGCAGACCGTATTTTAAAGCAAAATCCAGACTTCAGTGTTGAAGAATTGGTGAAGCAAATCTTAAAAAATATTTAACATTTGGAGAAGACTAGATTTTTTCAGCATCAATTTATTGTTTTTATATTCTTGTGTTTTTCTTTTGCAAGCGTTTCTGCGCAGGAAAAACCCAGTGACAGTTCGAGCGTAAGAACAGATTATTCCTTGCCAAATCCACTTCGGTATGAAGCTTTTTACGATGTGCAAAGCGGCATGTATTTCCTCTATCCAAAAGTGGGGAATTTAGTAGTGGGAAATCCCGTTTCTATGACTTCTGCCGAGTACAATCAGTACATGCTGAATAATCAGCTGAGTGCTTATTACAAAGAGAAATCATCTACCAATAATCTTGGCAACCGAAAAGATCAGTCAGATGCGATCAAAAAAGGTTTGCTCCCAAGTTTAAACGTAAAAAATAAATTATTCGAATCTATTTTTGGTGGAAATAAAATTGAAATCATTCCCCAAGGTTTTGCTTCATTCGACATTGGCGGCCTTTATCAGAAAATAGACAATCCTTTAATTTTACCCCAGAACAGAACAAGTTTCGCCATTGATATTCAGCAGAGAATTCAGCTGGGATTGCTGGGAAAAGTGGGCGAAAATTTGCAGTTGAAAGCCAATTACGATACGCAAAGTGGTTTTGCTTTCGAGAATAAAATGAATTTGGTTTGGCAGGCAAAAGGTTCTTGGAAAGATTTGCAGTCCAAAGGTTTAAATGATAAAACCACGGGTGGCGAAGATAAAATCATCAAGCGGGTAGAATTTGGTAATGTCAATATGCCACTTTCCACGAGTTTAATTCGCGGGTCAGAATCTCTTTTTGGGTTGAAAACGGAATTTCAATTGGGTAAAACCACGGGAACTTTGGTTTTTTCTCAGCAGCAAGGTGAAGCCAGAACTATTGTAGCGCAAGGAGGCGGTGTAATGAACACCTTCAAACTAAACGCGCTGGATTATGAGGATAATCAACATTATTATTTGGGACATTATTTCTTAGATAATTATGACAATGCGCTAACCAATTATCCCCAAATTAATTCCCGGGTGAATATTACCAGAATTGAAGCTTGGGTTTTGGACCAAGGATCAGGAAATCTGCAGGATCAAAAAGGAATTTTGGGAATTCGGGATTTAGGAGACGGAATTTCGGGATATCCAGATAATTCTCAGAATAATTTATACCAGGGAATTGTAGGTTTAGGCGCTCCAATTAGAGATCCTAATTCTACTTATAACGCGATTAATGGTCAAACTTTTCCAAATCCAAATGGTGCTCCAGAACTTTACGTTGATGGGGAACAATTTATTTTTAACAGAAAAGCCCGGAAATTAAGTCCGAATGAATTTACATTTAATCCGCAGTTAGGATATTTATCCCTTAATCAAAGACTTAACGATAACCAGCTTTTATCGGTTGCCTATAGCTTTACCTTAAATGGTGATAATAAAGTCTACAAAGTCGGGGAATTTTCTGAAGAAAGCCCAGTTTTAATCACAAAACTTTTAAAATCAAACATCAAAACCACCACCACAACTCCAATGTGGCAATTGATGATGAAAAATATATATTCCTTAAATTCCAATGACATCAACGCTGATGGATTTTTATTGAATGTTTATTTGCGTGATGCCACAAATGGGAAAGTCAATTATTTACCAAATACACCAGTTCAGGACACCAATTTATTGAAGTTGTTCAATTGGGACCGCTTAAATATGAATAATGACCTGCAGGAAAATGGTGCCATAAAAGGAGACGGTATTTTCGATTTCGTGCCGGGAATTACCATTAATCCGCAAGATGGAAAAGTTATTTTTACTAAAGCAAAACCTTTCGGAGCTTATCTGCAGGGTGTTTTGGGAAGTAATGATCCGAATTACGTATTCAATGATTTGTATGATAAATTTAAAAATGTAGCATCAGAAAATAAATTAGCGTTAGGATACACTTTAGAAGGAAGATTCAAAGGTTCCCAAGGAACGGGAATTTCTTTAGGTGCCATCAATGTTCCGCAAGGTTCTGTAAAAGTGACTGCAAATGGAGTTCAGCTTCAGGAAGGAATTGATTACACCGTAGATTATATGCTCGGTTCTGTGAATATTATTAATGAAACCGTGAAACAATCCGGTCAAGCCATTAATATTTCCCTAGAAAATCAGTTGACCTTTAACACCCAAAGAAAAAGATTTTTAGGTTTAAATCTAGAACGAAAGTTCAATGAAAATCTGACCATTGGTGGAACCGTAGTAAATTACGCCGAAACCCCTTTGACCCAGAAAGTCAATTTTGGGCAGGAAGCGGTGAATAATACCATGGCTGGATTTAATATTTTGTACAACAATCAACTGCCTTTTTTAACCAGATTAACGGATAAAATCCCTTTTATTAATACAGAAGCACCTTCTAATTTAAGTTTTGCCGCAGAAGGAGCCTATTTAATTCCAGGACAGAATAAAGGAATTGGCGATCAGTCTTATATTGATGATTTTGAACAAACCACCTCCAAAATTTCTTTAAAAGAACCTGCGATGTGGAGTTTATCTTCTAAACCAGAAAAAAATCCAGAAGCCGTTTTTTCCAATGCAAGTTTGAATGATAATTTAGCGTATGGAAATGGACGGGGATTATTGAGTTGGTATAATATTGATCCAAGATTCTACGGAATTGGGGGAAAAGCACCAAACGGAATCAATGCAGAAGCAGTTTCTAATCATGCTTCCAGACGTGTACAAACCAAAGAATTATACAATTCCCGGGATTTTGTAGCGGGTGAACAATTGTACACCAACACTTTTGATTTAACTTATTTCCCAAGAGAAAGAGGACCTTATAATGTGAACAAAAGTGCAGAAACTACGCAGCAAAGATGGGGTGGTTTGATGCGGCCAATTTCGGTGTCTAATTTTATTAATTCCAATATCGAGTATGTAGAATTTTGGATGATGGATCCTTATGCAGATGGAAATAATCTGGGTGCAAATCCAAAATTATTGCTTCAATTAGGAAATGTGTCTGAAGATATTTTGAAAGACGGAAAACTCAATTATGAAAATGGATTACCCACTCCAACTACGCCCGCAAATACCACGACCACAAACTGGGGAGTTCAGCCAAATCAATTCCCGGTTCTTTATGCTTTCTCTACAGAAAATGAAGACAGAGCCGCACAAGATGTAGGAAATGATGGTTTAGATTCCGCAGGTGAGGCTGCAAAATTTGGTACCAACTTCATCAATCCGGTAACCAATGCCTTGGATCCGGCTTCAGATGATTTCGTGTTTTATCTTTCGGATCGGTTTCAGGGTCCACAAGCTTCTTCTTTGGTAGAGCGCTACAAATATTTCCGCGGACCAGAAGGAAATTCCCAAAGTAATTCTTTGGAAGTGGCCACTCAAACTCCCGATGCCGAAGATATTAACCGCGATTACAACTTAGATCAGAGCGAAAACTACAACCAATACACCATCGATTTGAGCAAAGCAAGCCTTGCTTTGGGTCAGAAATTTATTGTAGATGAAAAATTAGTAGATGTTAAATTTCAAAACGGACAGGCTGGGAAAAATAAATGGTTCCTTTTCCGAATTCCTGTGTCTCAATTTGATTCCGGTATTGTAGATTCCAATATTTCCATCTTAAATAATGTGCGGTTTGCCAGAATGTTATTGACCGGTTTTGATCAAACTTCTACCATTCGTTTCGGGACCTTGGATTTGGTAAGAAGCGACTGGAGAAAATATTCAAAAGATATTGCCACTTTACCTACCGATACAGAAGGAACAATTCCCGCAGATACCAGAAATTTTGATGTAGGTAGTGTCAACTTAGAAGAAAATGGGTTAAGCCAGCCTCCTTACGTTTTGCCTCCAGGAATCGATCGGCAGATTTTGAGTGGTAATGCAGGTGCACAAAGACAAAATGAAGCTTCCCTTTATTTGCAGGCAAAAGAGTTGTTAGCTAAAACTTCTCTTGGAGTTTTCAAAAATGTTGCTTTAGATATGCGTCGGTACAAAAAATTAGAACTTTTCGTGCATGCAGAAGATCTAAAAAATGTTACTTCCACCAAATTTGATGATAAAGCTAAATTCTTTATCCGTTTTGGTAGTGATGCCACAGACAATTATTACGAATATGAAACTTCATTAAAGTATACGCAAAAAAGCGCCACTTCACCTTTAGAAATCTGGCCTTCGGAAAATACCGTAAATCTGGAAATTCAGAATTTCATTGATGCGAAATTACGCCGTGATCTTTCCAGTGCTAGAATTGATGACCGAACTCCTGACCCGGATTATAATGCAATAGATCCGAACAAGCAGATTTACATCAGAGGTCGCCCAAGTTTAGGAAACGTAACCACCATTATGTTGGGTGTTCGGAATAAAGAAAGCGTAGTTACAAAAGATCTGGTTCTTTGGGTAAATGAGATTAGACTCTCTGAAATTGAAAATAAAGGCGGTTATGCCGGAAATGCAAGTTTGAATTTCAACCTGGGAGATTTCGCTTTGGTTAATGCAAACGGATCCTATTCAACCATTGGATTTGGAGCCATTACAGAAAAACCTTCAGAAAGAGCGCAATCTACATTGTCTGCTTTCAACATTAACACCACCGTAAATGTGGATAAATTCTTACCGGAGAAACTAGGTTTAAAGGTTCCTGTGAATTATTCTTACACCCAAACCATAGAAGATCCGAAATACAATCCGCTGGATAATGATGTTACGTTTGAAGAGGCTGCAAATAAGGAGGAACTGAAAAAAGTAGCCAGAACTTATACGCAGCAAAGAAGTATTGGGGTTGTTAATATGCGGAAAGAAAGAATGAATCCGAATAAGAAACCGAAATTCTACGATGTAGAAAATCTTTCTTTAACCACCGTTTACAATGATGATTATTACAGAGATGTGTACACGAAGAAAAATTACAGACAATATTTAAAAGGATACATTGACTATAATTATTCCTTCAAACCGTTTGTTATCAGACCTTTTAATAAATTGGTAAGTGATACCGCGAAGTCTTATAAATATTTAAGATGGATCAAAGAGGTAAACTTCAATCCAATTCCAACGCGATTGTCTTTCCGTACAGAAATTGACCGAAATTATAATGAATTGGAGTTTAGAAATATTGAATCCATTCTTTCTGGAAATTCCGGGCAAAATTTTGATGTTATTAAAAACAGAAATTTCTATTTCGGGTGGCAATACGGTTTAGGATTTAATTTCACCAAATCTTTGAAACTGGAAATCAATTCCGCCATGCGAACGTTGAATGATAACCTGAACGTTGCGGACATGAACAACAAATCTATTTTCGCAGATCCTTTCCGCGCAGGAAGACCGGTTTTATACAATCACAGGGTTCAGTTGAATTACAAATTCCCTTTTGAATATTTACCGTATCTGGACTTTATCAATGCAGAACTCGGTTATGGATTTACCTACAACTGGAATGCAAGAAGTACGGTTCTGACACGATTTATTAATCCAGATACCAATCAGGCAGAAAGCTTAGGAAGCATCGGACAAAACACCAATAATATTGTGGCGACAGGTGCAGTAGATGTGCCGAAATTCTTCAGCAAATTCAAATATTTCCAGAATATCAATACGAAAATGCAGAAACGCAAACAGGAAATTGACTCCCTAAACAATGCGTACAATCTGGTTTGGCAAAAGAAAAATTCTAAGAAAACCTTTAAAAGTTATAAGTTCAAAAATAAATTGAATCCGCTGCAAAGTATTGCATTTGCTTTAACTTCCATCAAGCAGATTGACGTTTCGTACAATGAAAATAATGGAACTGTACTTCCAGGTTTGCTTTCCGCGCCAAATTGGTATGGTTACGGACAAACTTTGGGTGGTCCTACTTATGGATTCCTTTTGGGATCGCAAGCAGATATTCGGCGAACCGTGATAGAAAATGGGTGGATCTCTAATTCAAATTACATGAATGATCCTTACACGCAGCTGAAAAGTCAAAACCTCTTGGCAAATGTTCAAATTATGCCGGTTAATGATTTCCGAATTGATTTGAATGTATTGAAAAATTACAACAGTAATTTTGTTCAGGGTGGGTATAATGTAGATGCGGATTCTAATCCGGGTAATGGATTCCAGTTTTCTTTTGGAACAGATTTAATAACGTATTCCAGAACCGCTTGGACTTTCAAAACAGCCTTCAAAAGTGGCCAGGAAATTTATGATAACATGTATGATTATGCGAAGACAATTTTCGTGCAATCTGGTGGACTCTTTAACCAAACCGATTTTGCAAATGGTCGTGGTTTAGCAGATCCGTATGTTTTAATTCCTGCATTTCAGGCAGCCGTAGAAGGCAGAACACCAAATGGTAAACTATCTGATCCGAAAAAATCAGGTTTCCCACTTCCAAACTGGCGAATTACGTATTCTGGCTTAAAGAACATTCCATTAATTAACAGTCAGTTCTCTAAATTTGATATTTTACATGGCTATACTTCCACGTATACCGCCACAGGAATTCAGTCCAGTGTAGATTATTACAATGCGCAGAACAATTCTACAGCACCTAGAGCAGATACTTTTGGGAATGATTTTAATCCCTATACTTTTTCTCAGGTTGGTTATGTAGAAGCTTTCGCACCATTAATTGGAGCAGATGTGACCATGAGAAATAATATGCAGTTCCGTGCGCAATATAACCGAGACCGTTTGTTTATGCTTGGTTTGGTGAATCAGACTTTAACAGAAGATTCCGGAAATGAATATATCGTAGGATTTGGATATCTTTTGAAAGATTTAAAGTTCAAGATGAATTTTAAAGGGAAATCCAGAACCATTAAAAGTGATTTGAATGTGCGGGGTGATTTCTCATTGAGAGACAGCCAAACCAAAATCACCAATATTTTGCAAAATGATTCCCAGATTACGGGTGGACAAAGAATGATGAGTTTCAAACTTTCTGCGGATTATAACATGTCTCAGAATTTTAATATCCGATTGTTCTACGACCAATTAATGACGAAATATAAAATTTCTACCGCTTTCCCGCTATCTACAATTCGGGCAGGTTTAACGGCGACGTTTACTTTCGCTGGTGGTGGTTTTTAAAGGATAATAATTATATGTTTTGATATTGCCAAAGTTGTCTTTGGCAATTTTTTTGACTATTTAAAAGCCTTTACTATTGCTAAAATCTGCGTCAATTTCCATGAAAAACTTCCAATAAATCTGCCCTATTACTTTTATTTTAAATCGCTATTTTTGCAATCAAATATATTCTTATGCAAAATTTGGAAGATAATGACGATGATGTTTTCACTGGCAAGGAACACACTCCCTTAAGAGAGGATGCTTTCGAGAAGTCTTCAGAAGAAAAAACTGAGCTTATTCAGCATCATTTTCATCAGATTATGGAAACTTTGGGTTTGGATATGACCGATGATTCTCTAAAAGATTCCCCGAGAAGAGTGGCGAAAATGTTTGTTAATGAAATTTTCGGCGGCTTACTTCCAGAAAATAAACCCAGAATTTCTACCTTTTCTAATAAGTATAAATACCGCCAAATGTTGGTAGAAAAAGACATCACGGTTTATTCATTTTGCGAGCATCATTTTTTACCGATCATTGGCAAAGCACATGTTGCTTATATCTCTAATGGTAGCGTCATTGGACTCTCCAAAATTAACCGTTTAGTGGATTATTACGCGAAAAGACCTCAAGTTCAGGAACGATTAACCATGCAGATTGTAGATGCTTTAAAAGCTGCGCTCGGAACAAATGATGTTGCCTGTATCATTGATGCAAAACATCTCTGCGTGAATTGTCGCGGCATAAAAGATACTTCAAGTTCGACCATTACCGCAGAACTAAGTGGAATTTTCCGCACCAATCCTATTACAAGACAAGAATTCCTGCATTATGTAGGAAGTCATGCGAAATTGGATTAAAAAGAAAATTTTCTATCATCAAATCATAAATTATTTGGTCTCTTCTCAATTTCAATCTTTACTATAATGAAACTCAGAATATACAACACCCTTTCCGGGAATAAAGAAATTTTCAAACCCATCCACGAAAATAAAGTCGGCATGTATGTTTGTGGACCCACTGTTTACAGCAATGTTCACCTGGGAAATGTGCGGACTTTCATGTCATTTGATTTTATTTACAGAGTTTTAATGCATTTAGGTTTCGATGTTCGGTATGTTCGAAATATTACAGATGCAGGACATTTAACTGATGATGGAAACGTGGAAAATGACCGTTTCGTGAAACAATCCCGCTTAGAAAAATTGGAACCGATGGAAATTGTGCAGAAATACACGGTCGATTTTCATAAAGTTTTGGACCAGTTTAATTTACTTCCACCGACCATTGAACCTACTGCAACTGGACATATTATTGAGCAGATCGAACTCACCCAAAAATTAATTGATACCGGTTTCGCCTATGAAAGTAACGGTTCTGTTTACTTTGATGTTTTGGCTTACAATGCAAAAGGTTTAAATTACGGCGAACTTTCCCGCAGAAATATCGAAGAATTATTTGCAAATACCCGCGATTTAGACGGACAATCTGAAAAGAAAAATCCGCAGGATTTTGCCCTTTGGAAAGCCGCTTCTCCTGCACATATTATGCGCTGGAATTCTCCGTGGGGCGAAGGTTTTCCCGGATGGCAT
>Ga0136636_10000555_pt1 | contig 19534 bp, 15 predicted proteins | sample AntDrymUQ8522106_2_FD_104653 | JGI IMG/M metagenome (GOLD analysis project Ga0136636, IMG submission 104653) | Polar desert sand microbial communities from Dry Valleys, Antarctica - metaG UQ852 (21.06) | ecosystem: Environmental > Terrestrial > Soil > Desert | place: Antarctica: Dry Valley... | reverse complement strand
TGGGTTCAGGCGCACCTGAAACTTGGCGTTTGCACCGTTGCTCACTTTGACCACCAGCACATCGGGCACCACGATGTTGCGCTCCACATCCACAAATTTGCGCCCCGGACGCGGCTCTAGGCGTCCGATCAGGATGATGGCCGCTCTGACGTTGGCGTCCGACGCGTTGCACAACTGCGTCAGATGCTTGATGTCGCGTCGCGCCAGCAAGGTCATGGGTTGCGCACAAATGCGCACGGCCACCTTGACCACCGCTTGGTCGACACGGGGATCGCTGAGCTTGCGCAAAGCTTTCAATTGCAGCGTCAGGCATTCGGCTAGGTTACGGGCACCCACACCCGTGGGCTCCAGGCTTTGCAGCAAGCCCAGTGCCACCGTGAAATGGTGCACCATCTGCTCGATTTGGGCCTCATCGTCCCCCGCCAAGCCACGCGCCAGATCGTCCAACGTGTCTTCAAGGTAACCGTCGTCGTTGAGCGACTCGATCACAAAGCGCAGGGCCGCGCAGTCTTCGTCGCTCAAACGCATCGCCAAGGCTTGGCGATGCAGAAAACTGGGCAGCGACTCCTGGTTGCGCGCCAGTTCTGTGGCGTCCATCTCGTCGTCGCCCGTGAGGTTGTTGCCTTTGGCATGGGCTTCGCCGCCCCATTCGCTGTCGTCCGGGGACAGGCTGACCGTGCCGTCGCCGTCCCAGTTGGGGCCGTCATCGACCTGCAATCCCGCGTCATCCGAGTCTTTTTCAGAGCTAACTTTGGATGAATCTTGGTACTCAGCAACTGAATAAGAAGCCACTTCCGCTTCACGATCGGCTTGACTGACTGGTGCGTCGGCCTGCGGCAGCCCAAACTCTTCGCGCTCAGCCTCGACCGCACCACGTTCCAAAAAGGGGTTATCGTCCAGCATTTGGTCAACTTCTTGGCCCAGTTCCAGCGTTGAGAGTTGCAGCAAACGGATCGATTGTTGCAACTGGGGCGTGAGCGCCAGATGCTGAGAAATGCGAAGCGACAGGCCTTGTTTCATAGCGTGCACCCGTTACATGCGAAAGTGCTCACCCAGGTACACCCGGCGAACATCTGCGTTATTGACAATGTCGCCAGGGGTGCCCTGCGCCAGCACGGTGCCATCATTGATGATGTACGCATGGTCGCAAATCCCCAGGGTCTCACGAACATTGTGGTCCGTGATGAGCACGCCAATGCCGCGTGCCTTCAAAAAGCTGATGATGCGCTGGATCTCGATCACCGCTATCGGATCGATCCCGGCAAAGGGCTCGTCAAGAAGAATGAAACGCGGCTCGGTCGCCAAAGCCCGGGCAATTTCAACCCGACGCCGCTCGCCACCCGACAGCGCCAGGGCGCTGGAGAGGCGCAGGTGTTCCACGCGAAGTTCTTGCAGCAGCGCGGTCAGACGGCGCTCAATCTCATCGGTCTTGAGCGCCTTGCCCTGCGCATCGTGTTGCAGTTCCAGCACCGCACGCACGTTTTCTTCCACATTGAGTTTGCGAAAGATGGACGCTTCTTGGGGCAGGTAGCTCAACCCCAAGCGCGCCCGGCGATGGATGGGCATGCGCTCAATCGACTGGCCGTCGATCGTGATGTCACCGGCCGATGCGCGCACCAAGCCCACAATCATGTAGAACGACGTGGTTTTGCCGGCGCCGTTGGGGCCCAGCAAGCCCACTACCTCACCTTTGCGTACCGACAAAGACACATCTTTGACCGCCTTGCGGCTACCGTAAAACTTTTGTAGATGATGCGCCTGCAGACAACTCAGCGTGTCGGCACACTTTGGGCGGTCCGGCGCCGCCAGCGCATCAGCGATGTCCTGAGTCATGGCGAACCACTTTCCAGCTCGGGTGAGGCACGCAATGGCGTGCTCGTGGGAGTTGACACAGCAGGCGCAGCATCCGACTTGGGTGTCAACATGGCGCGCACGCGACCAGCGGGGGCGCCAGGCTGACCAACACTGCCACTTTTGCCAGCACTTGGTGCGCCATCCAAGGTGAATACATCGGTGGTGTTGTTGTAGACAATCACACCGGCGCTGAAGTCGTCATTAAGAACGGTCCCGCGAAAACGACGCAATTGCCCTTTAGTGATGAACTTGACCGTGTCAGCACTGCCGTCATAGATGATGGTTTCGCCTTCGCCCTCAATGTACTCATCCAACCCTTGGCGCTTTTGGCGAAAAAAGGCAAGCTGCCCAGGCTCGGCTGTCACCACACCAAACTGGTTGCCTTGCGCGTCCTGACGGACCTCTAGGCGCGCACCGCGGATCAAAATAGTGCCTTTGGTCAATACCACCCGCCCAGTGAAAACGCTGAGCTGTTTCACATCGTCATACCTGAGTGAATCTGCCTCGATATTCATTGGCTTGTCGCGGTCGGCTTTTTCGGCGTGCGCAACCACACCCGACATCGCCGCCAAGACACACAACAGCGCACGAAGAAGGTGAGGTTTCATAAAGGCACGAATCTTGCATAAGACATGTGCCGCATTGTAGCGGTGTCGCAGGTTTTGACGAGAAATTCCTCGAAATTCGCCCGCGAAACTCGACTCACAACCAACACTTAACGACCAGCGCGAACCTCAGCGACCAGATAGTCGACGATCCACAACATTCGCTCTTCGCTCTGTGCAAGACTGGCGTCGGTCCAATAGCGCCCGGCAACGCCCAATGCCGGAACACCTTCGACCTGGTAGGCGTCCATCAACGCATTGGCGCCACGGGTTTTACTGGCAACGTCAAATGAGGTGAAGTGCGTCAAGAACTTGGCTTTGTCCACCCCCTGTTTTCCCACCCAATCAACCACCGCGTCCTTGGACTGCAACGGCAAACGTTCTGTGTGCAGCGCATGAAACACCTTCGCATGCAGCTGACCCACCAGACCCATCGATTCCAACGCATAGTAAAGCTGTTGATGCACGATCAAATCTTTACGAAACGCCACGGGCACACGTCGCAACATCACGTGTTTGGGGACATTTTTTGCCCACCTGGCCAGCGCTGGCTCGAACGCATGACAGTGCCCACAGCTGTACATGAAGAACTCAACCACCTCCACTCGGCCTGCAGCTGCCAGTACGGGCGCCGGGCGTCGAAGCCGCACAAAATCAACCCCCGGTTTGGGTAGTGCCACTTGCGCCAACACAGGCGGAACTGAAAAAGCCAATACACCGGCAGTCAACCCAGCGCTTCCAGCAAAAAAATCACGGCGTTTCAAGGTTCAATTCCTCCTACGGTTGAAAACAAAGAGACCGACTCATCCACCGAGCAGCTTCAACGCTGAACCCGAACCAACGCCGCTTCAAATCCCGCCACTTCCAGCTTGGCTTTGGCTTTGTCGGCGTCTTCACGCGCACCATATGGCCCCATGCGCACGCGGTGCATGATCTGGCCCGACTGTTCACGCTCGGAAATTCGGGTTTCAACACCAGCCAGAGACAACTTGGCACGCTGACTCTCCGCGTCTTCGATGGTGCGAAAGGCGCCAGCCTGTACAAAGTAGGTAAATGCCTCGGCAGCGTCCGCTGCGGACACGCCAGTTTTACCCCCCCCAGCTTTGGCCTGGGCCAAATCACCCAACGGGTCTGCCGACACCGGTGCCTTGGCCTGCGCATTTGACGCAGACGCAGTGGGCAGCGCTGCCGCGGAACTGGCGGGCGATTTGCTACGCGCCGCGTTGGCGTCACCTGCGTCTGAACTGGCAACGCGCGGTGCCGATGCAGCCACTGACGGTACGGGTCGCGCTGGGTTCTTGCCGTACAAGGCCGAGTTGGGGTCCCAGTCTTTATTTTTCTGGGTTTCCATCACATCCTGATTCGAGGAACGGGTCACGCCCCTGTCGACAAAAGGAATGGGCATTTTGGTCACGTAAACGGCAACGACCAGCGCCACCCCCAGACCAACGATTAATCCTAGGATGAAACCCAGGAACGTACCACCGCGTTGTTGTTTCATGTGCTGCCTTTTCAATGCATCTGTCAATGATCGTTACATCTTCTTCGGTGCGCTCACACCCAGCACGGCCAAGCCATTGTGCAAGACCTGCGCACTCGCCGCGACAAGCGCCAGACGCGCCAGCTTGACAGCCTCGTCGTCCACCAAAATTCGCTCTGCATCGTAGTAGCTGTGGTAGCAGGCGGCGAGTTCACGCAGGTAAAAAGTCACATCATGAGGCGCAAATCCTTCGGCCGCTGCGCTGAGCATGTCAGGGTACTTGGCCAAAAGCAACATCAGGGCGTGCGCCTGCGCACTGTCCAGCGCGGTCAAATCCACCGCAGACAAGCTTGCGGGGTCACCCCCCCAACTGGCCAACACGGAGCAGATGCGGGCGTGCGCGTACTGGACGTAATACACCGGGTTGTCGTTGTTCTTAGCAACTGCCAAATCTACGTCAAAGGTGTATTCAGTGTCGGGTTTGCGGCTCAGCAGGAAAAAGCGCACCGCGTCTTTGCTGGTCCATTCGATCAGGTCACGCAGCGTCACATAACTGCCCGCGCGCTTGGAAATCTTCACCTCTTCGCCACCCCGCACCACGCGCACCATGGTGTGCAACACATAGTCAGGAAACCCCTGGGGAATACCCACATCGGCGGCCTGTAGGCCAGCGCGCACCCGGGCAATGGTGCCGTGGTGGTCTGTGCCCTGGATATTGATCACTTTCTGGAACCCTCGCTCCCACTTGGTGATGTGGTAGGCCACGTCGGGCACAAAGTAGGTGTAGGTGCCGTCTCCTTTGCGCATGACCCGGTCCTTGTCGTCCCCGTAGTCGGTGGACTTGAGCCACAACGCACCATCCTTTTCATAGGTTTTACCCGCCTGCTCAAGACGCTGCACGGCTGCATCGACCTTGCCACTGGTGTACAAGCTGCTCTCTAAGTAGTAGTTGTCAAACTTGACGGCAAAAGCCTGCAAATCCAGATCTTGTTCGTGCCGCAGGTAAGCGACGGCAAATTGACGCATGCCGTCCAGGTCATTGGCGTCGCCCGAGGCGGTGAATTCACGGTCATCGGATTTGACGGTCTTCTTGGCCAAAAAGTCGGCTGCAATGTCGGCAATGTAGTCGCCGTTGTAGAAGTTCTTGGCCAAAGGGTTGTCGGCGTCGGTCGGCCAACAGGCGTCGCCGGGTTTGAAACCTTGCACCCGCAACTGCGTGCTGGTGGCAAGGGTGCCAATCTGCACACCTGCGTCGTTGTAATAAAACTCGCGGTACACCTGCCAGCCCTGCGTGGCAAACAGGTTGCAAATGGCGTCACCCAACGCGGCCTGACGTCCGTGACCCACGTGCAACGGGCCGGTGGGGTTGGCGGAAACAAATTCAACCAGCATGCGCTTGCCAATGTCCGCTTGCACACCATATCGGTGCGTTTGCGCCAACACTTCGCGCACCACCTGCTGCTTGGCAGCGGGCTTGAGCTGGATATTGATAAAGCCAGGGCCTGCGATATCCAGGCGGTCTACCCACCTCTGAAAAGCGTCAGTGGCTAGCAATGCGGCGCACAGCTTTTCAGCCAATTGGCGCGGATTGAGTTTGAGCGGCTTGGCCAGTTGCATGGCCGCCGTGGTGGCTAGGTCACCATGTGTGGCAACTTTAGGCGACTCAAATGCGGCTTTCGCCCCGGCACCAGGCAGTAAATCTTCCAGCGACAGGCGCAGGGCTTCAAGAAGTTCGGTTTTGACGGTCAACATCCGTTGATTTTACCGAGCATCTTCACCTCGGCTGAAAAGTTCTTGATCACGCACGCACGGTGGCCACCGCCGTGCCTGGGACACCCTTTACACCCCAAAGTTGCAAAAAAATACCCCAGCACTTTGTCGCGGCGGTATTCTTTTGGCATGATGCGCCCCATGTTGCGTCGCCCATCACTTTCCCCGTCCGTCTCTTGTGTCATCCCTGCCTACAACGAGTCGCCCACCCTCGCGTCGTTGATTGAGGAGGTATTGAACACGCTCGTGCAGTTGAGCGACCGCGTCGAAGTCATCGTGGTTGACGACGGCAGTCGCGACGACACGCCAGCCGTCATGCAAGCCCAATGTGCGCTGCACTCCCAACTGGTTTACCTCAAGTTATCACGCAACTTCGGCAAAGAACCCGCATTGACCGCAGGCTTAGAGGCAGCCACCGGTGATGTGGTGATTCTGATGGACGGCGACGGTCAGCACCCGGTGGCACTGCTACCCGACATGCTGGAGAAATGGCGCGCTGGCTCCGACGTGGTGTACGCCATTCGCAAGTCACGCGAGGATCAGTCCAGCCTCAAGGTTCATCTGACCGCTTGGTTTTATCGACTGGTCAATTGGGGCAGCCGAGTGAAGATTCCGGCCAATGCGGGTGATTTCCGCCTGATGGATCGGCAAGTGGTCAACGCACTCAACCAACTGCCCGAGCGCAATCGTTTCATGAAGGGGCTGTACGCATGGGTGGGCTTTAACAGCACCGCCATTGACTACGAACCGCTTCCCCGCAAAGATGGCAAGAGCAATTTTGGCCTGCGCGGGTCGCTGTCGTTGGCCGTTACCGGGATTCTGGCGTTCTCGATTGCGCCCTTACGTGCGCTAAGCGCCGTGGGACTCGCGCTGTCAGTGCTCGCCCTGGGCTATGGCGCCTGGGTGGTCGGGGAATACTTTATCTCCGGCATTGCGGTGCCGGGTTATGCCACCATTGTGGTCGGCATGATGTTTTCCAGCGGCATCCAGTTGATGGCGGTCGGCATTCTGGCGGAGTACGTGGGGCGCATTTATGAAGAGGTCAAGCAGCGCCCTAACTATTTGGTAAGCCAGCGCCTGGGTGAGGGTCTACTCTCCACTGAGGCCACGGCCCACACGTCACCTCCTGCGGTAGCCACCACGACACCAACCCAAGCGCCTCGCTTGTGAAGGCATCAACAATCTGGTTTGTGGCGGTAGGGGCAACAGCTTCATTGGTCCACATGGGGTTTTTCTCGCTGACGCACACCTACATGTGGCCCGAAGTGGCCAATGCGCTGGGTTTTGTCATTGCATTTTTTGTCAGCTTTGCGGGGCACCGCCGCCTTAGTTTTCAGGATGCAGGCACGAGCTTGCTGACCAGCTTGCGGCGCTTCGCGGCCACAGCCCTGGCGGGATTTGCCTGCAATGAGTTGGTGTTCATGCTGCTTTTGCGCGGCTTGAACCTAGCGCCGATGGTGGCGCTGTTTGTCGCGTTAGTGGTCGCAGCCGGGCAGACCTATGTACTGAGCAGATTCTGGGCGTTTCGGCGCTGACGCATGTATCGCTGGCCCGTCAGAACGAAACAAATCCCAACCCGCACCGTGAAACGCCACACTCCACCCCATTTCGGCCAGATCATTGCCCGTTTTTGAACGCACCAGTAGCCAATTCCCGGGCGCCTGACCCAGGTCAGCCAGTGCAGCGGACGATTGCAACACCTGCTGCGCCGCTGCTGCGTCAAAGTCCGCGCCTTCAAACAGTTCGCGCTGCCAGCCGTCGCGGGCATGCTGGCGCTGCCAAGCCCAGTCGTCCAGCACGATCATGGCTTGTGAGGTTTGAGCATAAAACGGCAAGTCGTACGGAAAAGCGCCCCTTACATAGACCCGATCAGTGGGCGTGGCCGCACACGCCAGCACAGCCGCCACATCTTCGGTGCGGCTGGGCTTGGTCACGGCGCCCACATTAAGGACCAGGGCCAGCGCAATGCCCACATTCATCGCACACAAAGCGGCAAAGGCTTTGCCAGACCAGGCTCTGTGGCTCATAACCCGCTGCCAACCCAATGCACCCAGCAGCGCCAACGGCGCCATGATGGGCAGAATGTAGCCCACCAATTTGGAACTGGGAATGGAAAAAAACACTAACACCGCCACGACCCACACCCAACACAAGCGCCAGCCGTCGGCCGACGAACCCACAGCCGAGGTCACGGTCATGGCGGTGACCCTGCGTACCTGCCCCAACGCAAAAAACACCCACGGAAACATCAACAGGGTAATGGCAGCCAGATAAAACCACCACGCTTGCGGGTTGTTGTAGCTGCCTGCGGTGTACCGGTTGAACTGCTGCCCCACAAACATGTAATTAAAAAAGTCGGGGTAGGCGCGCTGGGCCATCACGAACCAGGGCAAGGCAATCACGCCAAAGAGCGCCAAACCACTGACCCACGGCAGAAGCAGAATTTTTTTGACTTGCCGAGTCCAGACTAACCAAACCAACAACACGAGACCCGGCAACGCAATGCCGATCAGTCCTTTGCTCAGCATGCCCAAAGCGCACGCTACAAACCCCCACCGAGCCAACGCTGGGTGAGGCTTGTCGCCCGACAAGAAGGCCAAGGCAAACAGCCATATCGCCACACCGATCCAAGTCGCCACCAGCATGTCATGGTTAACGTACTGTCCGCCAATCAGAAACGTCAAACTGGTTCCGAGCATGATGGCTGCACGCCGGGCCAACACCTCGTTGCACACCGTACGCGCACCGAGGTACAGCGCTGACACCATCACGCCCGCGTGCAACGCAGGCACCAAACGCAACGCAAACTCATGGACCCCAAACACACCCAAACTGATGGCCTGTAACCAATGCAGTAATGGGGGTTTGTGGAAAAAGGGCAGGCCATTCAGACGCGGCGTCAGCCAGTCACCGCTGACCAACATCCAGCGACTGATCTCGCCATAGCGCCCCTCATCAGGCACAGCCAAAGGCCGTAGCGTGCTCATGCCCAAAAGCAATAACCACAGCGCCAGAAGCATCAACCAGCTTTGGCGGCGTTGTGCACCTAAGGTGCCGGAGTAGGTCGGAGTTGTCGTCATCCGCAAGGATTTTAGGTGCTTAGGGCGTATGCGCCGCGCGCTGAAACAACACCCGCGCTTTGCAACGCCTGCAGGCCATCCGCCGAGCACAGGTAGGCAAACTCCTGGACGCGAGCCAGACCGATCTCATCGCTCGGCTCCGCCGCTTGGGCGGGATGGCACATCAGGATCACACCCGGCATCGCCTGCTTCAGCCACCGCGCCATCAAGGCGCTGTAGCGTGCGCTGTTGCCTTCAAAGTTATACGTGCCCAACAGGCCTCTGGCACACGTAAAACCATGGTCATTTGCTGCTTTTTCAAGCGCATCTGCCCCCATCCGGGCAATCACGCGGGACTTGAAGTCGGCTGCTCCTGCCGGCGCGCGAGAGATGCGCAGATAGGGCTTGACACGCTGCGCACCATACCGACGGCTCAGAACCAGCACCAAAGCCTCACGAATTCCGGCGAACTGCTGCACGTGCTGGTGGCCGTCCACATAGTCCGGGGTGGCCTGCCAATGCGCCTCAAACAGGTCGAGTTGGCGTTCAATCACCTCTTTGGCGCGTGCGACGTCAAAACCACCCAAGATGGCGCGGCGCATAGCGGCGCCCAGGGGCAGTCCGTAGCCCGCGGCCACGGCAAATTCGCTGGTCCAATCGAGATGCAAGCCGACATCGATGCGGTCACTCACCTCACGCAGCAACGCCACATCTTGCGACCAGCGCGGCGACAGCACCATAGCGCTGGTCGCGCTGATGCGCCCCATTTGCGCCAGCTGGGCGATGCCCAGGGAGGCGCTTTGATTGACCGCAAAATCATCGGCGCAGAGGATGATCGGCGTGCGAGAAACCGGTGGACCGAAGTTGTTGGGCTCATTCATGTTGTGTCTAGTACGCCGCCTGCACATAGTGCTGTTTCAAAAAATCTATCCAAGCCCGTACCCGTACCGGCAGGTGCTTTCGCTGCGGAAACACCGCGTAAATGCCATTGGCGGGTGCTGCAAAATCATCCAGCACCGACACCAGGGTGCCTGCATTCAGTTCACGCTGAATCTCCCAGGTGCTGCGCCATGCGATGCCATGGCCGCGCAGACACCAATCAAACAACACCTCGCCGTCTGAACAACTCAACGGCCCGGCAGGCTTGAGGTGCACCAGTTGCACCGAATCGCCCTGGGGAACCGAAAACACCCACCCCCGGGTTTGCGAAGCGTCGCTGGATAGGGTCAGGCAGTCAAAATCCGCCAAATCATCCGGATGCTGCGGGGCACCATGACGCTTGAGGTAGGCGGGCGCGGCCACGCATTGGCGCCGGTTGTCTGCCAAGCGCACGCTCACCAAGTTGGAGTCAGGCATGTCCCCCACCCGCACAGCGCAGTCAAAACCTTCCGCGACAAGGTCCATCACGCGGTCACTCAGGCTCAAGCTCAACGTCACGTCCGGGTGCAACGCACGAAAACGCGGCAACAAAGGTGCCACGTGGCGGCGCCCAAAACCTGCTGGGGCGGTGATGCTCAGATGACCCGTGGCCTTGACCCCACCGGCGGCCACACTGGCTTCGGCATTCTCTAGGTCGGCCAGCACGCGCTGGCAATCTTCCAGAAACAGTGCACCTTCCTGCGTCAAGGTGATTCGGCGGGTGGTTCGAATTAGCAGCTTCACGCCCAGGCGCTCCTCCAACGCATCCAGGCGGCGGCCCACCATGGCGGGTGCCACACCTTCTACTTTGGCGGCTGCGGTCAGCCCACCCCGCGTGGCCACGGCACAGAAAGTCTCAAGCTGTTTGAGTTTGCTCACGCCACCACCCGCGCGCACCGAAGTGATGCGATCTCGTCTTGGCCCAGCCCCAGGCCAGCCAACAGGTCATCGGTGTGCGAACCCAGCACTGGCGGATTCAAACGCACCCCCAATCGTTGGCCGTCCATGGTGAACGGAAACAACGCGGTTTGCGTGGTCTGCCCCTGACGCTCACCATCTGGCAAGGTGATGTCGGCCAAACCGCCGGTGGCGCGCAGGTGTTCATCGTCGTACAGTTCTTCGGGGCGGCGAATCGGCGCAAAAGGCAGGTCGTTGGCCAGCAAAATGGCCGTCAATTCGGCCGCGCTGCGATGCGCAAAGCGCTCACGCAGCAAAGGCAGCAGCGTGGGGCGCGCGCGAACGCGGTCGTTGTTGCTGGCGTAGCGTGGGTCGGCCTTGAGGTCGGTCAAACCCAAGGCATCACAAAAGGTGGCCCACTGGGCGTCACTCACCGCTGACAAGAAAATTTGCTCGCCATCTTTGACCGTGAACACGTCATACACCGCCCACGGGGAGATGCGCGCGGGCATCGGCGCGGCAGCCTGACCTGTCACCGCATATTGCAGCATGTGCTGTCCCACGAGAAAAACATTGTTCTCAAACAAGGCGCTTTGGACCTCTTGGCCGCGCCCTGTGATGCCGCGCTGAACCAGGGCGCCCAGCACGCCGATGGCGCCGAACATGCCGCCCATGATGTCGTTTACGCTGGTGCCGGCACGCAAAGGGTCGCCGGGACGACCGGTCATGTAGGCCAAGCCGCCCATCATCTGAACCACTTCGTCCAGTGCGGTGCGGTTCTCATACGGTCCAGGCAAAAAACCTTTGTGGGTGACGTAAATCAAACGCGCGTTGGTCTGGCGCAAGGCGCAGTAATCCAAGCCGTACTTGGCCATGGTGCCGGGTTTGAAGTTTTCCGCCACCACATCAGCACTGGCGGCCAGTTTGCGCGCCAAGGCCGCGCCTTGCGACTTGTGCAGGTCAATCGCGATGCTTTTTTTGTTACGGTTGAACATCGGAAAAAAACCCGCACCCGCACCCAACAGGTGGCGCGTGCGGTCACCCTCCAGCGGTTCGACCTTAATCACTTCGGCACCCATGTCCGCCAGCACCATGCCACAGGTGGGACCCATCACCATGTGGGTGAACTCCACCACACGAAGTCCCACCAAGGGCAAGGATGCGGGCGGCGGCAGGGCGGTGTCGCCAGGGCTTGTCTTTACAATCATGAGGGGTGGACTTAAGTTATTGCCAAGATGTTCTTGATCACAATGCTACTTCACTGTCACACTGCCCTAACCTCTTGCCCATGTTTGCGAACATTCCCCTCTCGCCGGTCAGCCAGACCGCCTGCGCCATCACTTTGGTGGTTCCCGTATTCAATGAGCAGGCTGTCATCGGTCAGTTCCATCAACGCGTGACCCAAGTGCTCAACACAGGTGCTGGCACGCATGAAATTTTGTATGTGGACGACGGCAGCTCTGACCAAACACCACAGATTCTGCAAGCCCTTCGCCTGTCCGACCCGTGTGTAGCAGTGGCACGCTTGAGCCGCAATTTTGGCAAGGAGCGCGCCATGACGGCTGGTCTGCAATTGGCCCGAGGCGAAGCGGTGGTCATTCTGGATGTGGACCTGCAGGACCCACCGGAGTTGATTCCACTCATGCTCGACGCCTGGCGCCAAGGCGCCGACGTGGTGAACATGCGGCGCAGCGCTCGCGAAGGAGAGTCCTGGTTCAAAATCAGCACAGCCCATTTGTTTTACCGCATCATCAATCGGCTCAGTGACGTTGCCATTCCCACCGATGTGGGCGACTTCCGGCTGTTCAGCCGGCGCGCCGTGGACGCACTGAACCGCCTGCCCGAATCCAACCGATTCATGAAAGGCTTGTTTGCCTGGATCGGGTTCAACCAAGTCACACTGAACTACCAGCGCAAGGCACGCGCGGCGGGCTCCAGCAAATGGCCATACCTGAAGTTGCTGAACTTTGCGCTGGAGGGCATCACCTCGTTTTCGACGGGGCCGCTGCGCGTTGCGACGTACGTCGGGTTCTTAAGCGCGATGGGTGCTTTTTTGTACGCTTTGTATTTCCTGATCAAAACCATGATGTGGGGTGACGCCGTCAAAGGCTTCCCCACCATGATTGAGATTGTGTTGCTGCTGGGTGGCTTGCAATTGATGGCCATCGGCATCGTGGGCGAATACGTGGGCCGCATTTACCTTGAGTCCAAAGGGCGTCCGATCTATTTGCTCGACTTTTACCACCCTCCCGTGACCAAAGACAACGCCGCACCATGACCCGCCCTGGCCTGTTTCACCACACACCGTCGGCCCGGCTTTTGGCTGGGTGCCTGGCCTTGCTGGTCGTGCTGCGCTTGCTCAGTCTGGCGTTTTACCCGCTCACCGACAACACCGAAGCCCGCTACGCCGAAATCGGGCGGCTCATGTGGGAGCGTGGTGACTGGGTGACGCCGTGGCTGGACCGCGACACGCCTTTTTGGGGCAAGCCCCCCCTGTCATTTTGGGCCACTGCCTTGGGATTCGGCGTCTTTGGCATCAACGAATTTGCCGCGCGACTGCCGCATTTTTTGGGGGCTCTGGTGGTGGGTTGGTGGGTCTGGCAATGGGCGGCGCAACGCTCATCGCAGGAAGCGTTAACAGCAGTGGCCTTGCTGGGCGCCAGCAGCCTGATGTTGCTGGCCAGCGGCGCGGTGATGACGGACATGTTTTTGTTGCTGGGCATTGCTTTGACAATGCGCGGCTTTTGGCTCGCCTTACATGGCGGCCCGTCCGATCAAAAACGTGAATCGTGGTTGTTCTTCATCGGCTTGGCCATTGGCTTGCTGGCCAAAGGCCCGTTGATGCTGGTGCTCGCCGGTCTGCCTCTGGGCCTGTGGACCCTATGGCGTCGCGAAGTAGCCCAGGTCTGGAACGCCCTGCCGTGGGTTCGCGGTCTGGCTCTGATACTGCTGCTGGTCTGCCCTTGGTACTTGCTGGCCGAACTGCGTTCGCCTGGCTTTCTGGACTATTTTTTGGTCGGTGAGCATTGGCACCGCTTTGTCACCCCTGGCTGGGCAGGCGACAAGTATGGCGGCGCCCACCAAGCCGCGCGCGGCACGATCTGGCTGTATGCCCTGGTGGCACTGCTGCCGTGGTCCCTGGTGTTGCCCGTGGCTGCGTGGTTTTGGCGTCAACATCCGCGCACGCCACTGCCACCCGACCCGCAGGCCTCTCCCGTCGGCTACTGGGTGCTGTGGGCACTAGCCCCGGCGCTGTTTTTCACAATGGCCAGCAACATTTTGTGGACCTATGTGCTGCCTGCCTTGCCCGCCCTGGCGCTTCTGGGCGCGCGCTGGTTATCCGGTCTAGCCAACCAGCGCGCGGTGAACCGCACGCTCAGCGCTTGTCTGATGCTGATGTCAGCCATGTTGGTGACGGCCCTGTTCACCGTGAACCAGCAACAGCACGACGACTGGAACACGACACGCAGTCTGGTGACCCAATACAACCATGCAACGCGGGGGAAAACTGCTGCGCCAGCACTGGTCTTCTACCCACTCAGACCTTACTCCGCGTCGTTTTACAGCCGGGGCGCGGCACAACACATCCGCAGCCCCGACGCACTGATCAACCAGGTGTCACAAGCGCCAACCTTTCTGGCTGTCAAGACACGAGCCGTTGCGCAACTGCCAGCGCGAGTGCGACAAACCTTGACCCTTCAAGGCGCCCACGGACAGTACAGCTTGTTTCTTAGCCAGCCGGACAGCGCCAAGCCTTAACCCGCTTTGGGTGTTCCCGCATCACCCGCATCAACTCCTGGGCTACAGGCAGTGCTGCCGCTCGCTGAAGCGAAACAGCCCCATCGCGGGGGATGGCGACAGGAAATTACCTCCCTTTTTGTCACAAATCGGTTGCCCAAATAGCGGCTAATGCAGCCCGACTTCTGGCATAAAGTAGACCCATGCACAACGCGCACGGGCCCGGTCACCCCCGACGGCTTGGCGGTGCGACCGCCGCATTCACATACTATGGAGAATGCAGCAACAAACCCATTTACCGCATGGGCGAAATGCACTTTTAGTCAACACGTCGTCCTGTCCATTGCTTTAATCATCTGCCCGAGAACACCATGACCACACGCATCACCAAACACCGCCTGCAAGTGGCTGCCAACTTGTGCCAGTTCATTGAGAACAAGGTCTTGCCGGGGACAGGCGTGACCCCCACCAAATTTTGGAAGGGCTTTAGCGCCATCGTGACCGATCTGGCCCCCAAAAACATCGCCTTGTTGGCCGAACGCGACCGACTCCAAACCGAGCTGGACGCCTGGCACCAGAAGAACCCTGGCCCTATCACCGACATGGCAGCCTACCGCCAGTTTTTGGAAACCATTGGCTATCTGGTGCCCCAACTCCCCAAAGCCCGAATCACCACCACCCAAGTGGATGCGGAACTGGCCAAACAAGCCGGGCCGCAGTTGGTGGTGCCGCTTCTCAATGCGCGCTACGCCCTGAACGCCGCCAATGCCCGCTGGGGCAGCCTGTATGACGCGCTGTACGGCACTGACGTGATTGCTGATAACCAAGGGTGCGGCAAAGGGGACGCCTCGGGCAGCTACAACCCGAAACGTGGCGCCAAAGTCATTGACTACTGCCGCCATGTGCTCGACCGCTGCGCACCCTTGCGCAAAGGCTCGCACGTCGACTCGGTGGCCTACAGCATCAAAACAGGCAAACTGTCGGTGAAACTGGCCGATGGCAGCACGACCAGTTTGTCCGACGCGTCACAGTTGGTTGGCTACCAAGGGCAAGCCAAAGCGCCTTCCTCTGTGCTCTTGGTCCACCACGGCCTGCATCTGGACCTGATCATCGACCGCGCCACCCCCATTGGTGCCAGCGACCCGGCCGGCATGGCTGACCTGGTGATGGAAGCGGCCCTGTCCACCATCCTGGACTTGGAAGACTCCGTGGCCGCAGTCGACGCCGATGACAAGCTGGTGGGCTATGCCAACTGGCTGGGTATTTTGCAAGGCACCTTGACCGAAGACGTGAAAAAGGGCGCAACCACCTTCACCCGTGGCCTGAACCCGGACCGAATTTACACCGCCCCCGACGGCAAAAAGTCGGTGCGCCTACATGGCCGCTCGTTGATGTTTGTGCGCAATGTAGGCCACCTGATGACCAACCCGGCTATTCACTACACCGCACAAGACGGCAGCACGCAGGACATCCCCGAAGGCATCATGGATGCAGTGATCACCACCACCATTGCGATGCACGACCTCGCGCGCACCAAGAAAGACGCCATCCGCAACTCACGCAAAGGCTCGGTGTACATCGTCAAGCCCAAGATGCACGGCCCATTTGAAGTGGCCTTTGCCAGCGAGCTATTTGGCCGCGTGGAGCGCATGCTGGGCCTGCCCGACAGCACGGTCAAACTGGGCATCATGGACGAAGAACGCCGCACCAGCGTGAACTTGCAGGCCTGCATTGCCGCAGCGGCCAGTCGCGTGGCTTTCATCAACACCGGCTTTCTGGACCGCACGGGCGACGAGATGCATACCGCCATGCACGCGGGGCCCATGATTCGTAAAGGCGACATGAAAACCAGCCCGTGGATTCAAAGCTACGAGCGCAACAACGTCGCCGTCGGCCTGGCCTGCGGCCTGCGCGGCAAGGCGCAAATTGGCAAAGGCATGTGGGCCATGCCCGACCTGATGAACGCCATGTTGGCGCAAAAAATCGCCCACCCCCAAGCCGGGGCCAACACCGCCTGGGTGCCCAGCCCCACCGGCGCCACCCTGCACGCCTTGCATTACCACCAAGTGCTGGTCAAAGACGTGCAAAAGGCACTGGAAGCCACGTTGAAAAAGAGCGAGCCCAGCCAGTTGCGTGACGAACTGTTGCAAGGCCTGCTGCAGATTCCAGTGACGGCCACGCCGCAGTGGACCGACGCTGAAAGACAGCAGGAACTCGACAACAACGCCCAAGGCATTCTGGGTTACGTGGTTCGGTGGGTCGACCAAGGCGTGGGCTGCTCCAAGGTGCCCGACATCCACAACATTGGTCTCATGGAAGACCGGGCCACCTTGCGCATCAGCAGCCAACACATGGCCAACTGGCTACACCACGGCGTGGTGACCCAGGCCCAGATCGTTGAAACGTTTGAGCGCATGGCCGCCGTCGTGGACCAACAGAACGCGGGTGACCCGCTGTACCAACCGATGGCAGGGCACTTTGACACCTCCATGGCCTACCAGGCAGCGTGTGATCTGGTGTTCAAAGGTTTGGCGCAGCCCAGCGGCTACACCGAGCCCTTGCTGCACGGCTGGCGTTTGCGTGTCAAGGCTGCCAGTGCCACCGCTTAAGCCATACCATCGGTTCAGCTACTTTCAAAAAAATAGCGACAAACGCAACAAATACATGGGCAACAAGCCAATATGACACCCAACATGGTCAGCCCCGCATCCTACTGCCCACTGTGCGGTAAACCCAACCAATGCGCGTCTGAGACTGAACGGGTCACGGGCGAGACCCAGCCCGCATGTTGGTGTACCCAGGTGACGTTCAGCGCCAACGTGCTGGCGCAAATTCCAGAGGCGCAACGGGGCGTGGCCTGTGTGTGCGCCACGTGTGCGGTGGGAACGCCAACCCCAGAACCTTAAGTGAGCGACGCCCAAGCGCAAGGCCCAACCAAAGCCATCCGAAAACTCAAAGCAGAGGTGGGTTTTTGTCCCTGGCTGGTGAGCGCACCGGTGCGAGGGATGGCGCTGGCGGCGCATCCTCGAAACTGGAGAAATCCAGATCAATCATCCGTGATGTGTTGGGACCAGAGACATCTGGACCATCCAATTCCAGGTCCAAAGCCTGCAACGATATCGGTGCATCTACTGGTCCACCCAGGCCCATCTGAGGCGGGGCCGACGCGTTCCAAGGCAGGTCAGAGGCCACTTCCTCAGCCATAAAATGGAGCATCAACAGGTCACGAAATGCGGCCAACTGGAACGAGGGCTGCGGCTGCATATCTGCGTTATGGAAAACACAGGCATCCAAATACATCAGCGCGGCTTCACTAGGCCAAGTACGCACCAACACATTCAACACCTCGGGATAAGCCAACAGATCCAACCCTTCCAAGTGGTAGGCGCCAAAGTCAGGCGCTACGCCGTTGAAATGACGGTTGAACGCCGCGCGATACTCGCGAAATTCTGCTTTGAGTCCCAGCGAATGCAGCAGCGCCAGCAGGTCCAGATACACCAACGGATTGGGCTCTTTGCTGTCGGAAATTTGCTTCTTGAGAATGCGCAGGGCACGCTCGGTTTGCCCTAGCGAGACGAAAAACTCCGCCTGCTGGCGAATGTCCAAAATCGGCTCCACACTGATGCTGTGCACCATGCCGCCAAACCCAGACACAGGCGTGTCTCGGGTGTCACCATGTGCCGGAACTTTGGCAAGCACCGCAGGCGCGGCCACTTGAACCGCAGCAGGGGTCTCTATTGGGGGAGCAACGACGGGCTCGACGCTCAGGTCATCCAGATCAATGTCCAGATCCACTTCCGGCGCGTTGTGAAGTTGAACCCCAGTCAACACACTGGTTGCCGTGGGGGCGGGTTCACCCGGCATCACAGACCGGGCATGCAACAGGGTCGGGGGCGAAAACAACTCTGTCTCGGGCGACGCCGCTTGCGGCTCATGTTGCGGTTCATGTTTCGGTTCATGTTGCCACCACGTCTGCTGCGCGGCCAGCAGTTTGCGACGGCGGTACCACACCAACCCGGCAAGCCCGCCCAGCGCCAGCAACACCGCACCTAGGGCCACGTACAACCACACCACCGAGAAACGCTCAGCGTTGGCTTGCTCCAGTTTGCTGCGCAGCTCAGTCATTTGTTGCGCGTTGTGGGCTGCCAAGGCCTTCAACGCGTTCACATCACTTTGCAAAGCGTCAATTTTTTTGGCGTGCAACACCGCGTCTTCTGTGGGCGTGAACGTCATCACCGAATCCAGGCCATCGATGCGGTCCGACAAAATGTCCAAGGGGTCCAGCTTGAGAACGGCCCCGCCTGTCGCGCGCGGCGGCGTCTTGCGCACCGATACGCCCTGGGAACCGCGTTCGACGTCGTGCGGCGCCTCTGCCACCCGGCTAGATGGCGCGGCCGCTGCGTTGACCACCGGGTTTGCTCGCACCTTGCGCGGCTTCTTGACAGCATCTGCGCCAGGGCTTGGCAAGGTCAATGTGGCGGCAGGGACCAATGTTGAACCACCAGCCCTATTCGAAGGGCCTGAAACCGAAGACACCACAGGCGTTACCACCGACCCCGCAACCGAAGCGACAGAGCCAGCCAAAGGAAAATCGGCCAACAAAACGTAACGTTTGGATACGATCGAGCCACAGGTTGAACGCAGGACCAAACTGACAACAGGCTCATCCACCGCCGTGCGGGCGAGAATTCGAACCGATGCAGAATTTCCTGACGCAGATACCGACACCTTGGGCGCGCTCTGGCGAGCGTCAGCATGGTAAACCTCAGCTGCCAAACACGATGCGCTAGCCTCCTCGTCCGCACTCCACTGAATCTGAACAGTCACATCCAGAGGTCGACCGATCACGGGCGAACCGCGCAAATCGCCCAAGACAAAGGCGTGCGCCGCGACAGACCATCCCGTCAACAAAACTGCCGCTAACGCAGCGATTGCAGTCCCTACCCTGTTTGTCAAAACAGATTTTCCATGTTTGATAGAAATGTCTCCATAGGCCACGGCGTTGCAAATCGTGCGCTCACAACCCCATCACGGCCCAAAACTGTCACAGCATACCCGCTGGACTGGCTATTTTTTCACCAAGTTGCAATCTGCCGTTGAAAGTCGCAACAAATTCGTTAAGCTTTGGCAATCAAGTACTCACCTTGTTACAACTTTGCCTCAAAAACGCACCCACTTATGTGCCAACTTCTTGGAATGAACAGCCACCTGCC
>Ga0136636_10000553_pt1 | contig 19557 bp, 18 predicted proteins | sample AntDrymUQ8522106_2_FD_104653 | JGI IMG/M metagenome (GOLD analysis project Ga0136636, IMG submission 104653) | Polar desert sand microbial communities from Dry Valleys, Antarctica - metaG UQ852 (21.06) | ecosystem: Environmental > Terrestrial > Soil > Desert | place: Antarctica: Dry Valley... | reverse complement strand
CGTCGCCATCGGCATAAGCAATATTGAACAGCAGGTGGAGCAATTCAAGTTTCGACGAATAATTCATGTGTTGCCCAATTTGAGCCGACACTTCTGTTTCATTTATATTCTGATCCAAAAGACCTTTGAGAATTTGTAATGCTTCCAGTGCACCTTGTTCACCAAAATTTGCCACTAAAAACTTTTTAACAACAACCAATTCTGCTTTGTCTACCCGTCCATCGGCTTTCATTATGCAAGCCATAAGCACCAGCAAGCTCATCTTAAAATCACCTTCGGTAGTGCGGTTTGCAGTCAAAGTACGAGATGAATCGACATGATCCGAACCATCGAACATTGAACCCAAGGCAAAGCCAATTAATGCACCAACCGGACCACCAAATGCCCAACCAAGTCCACCACCGATCCATTTTGCAAAATTTCCCATAAAGTCTTTAAATTGAAATGATTTTTGGAGTGCAAAGATACTAAAATTGTGGCAATACGCCAATTGGACAGCCACGAGTCGCTTTTGCTACTGAGCCGAAAACAAACCCTTTTCTTTTTTTAGGGATGAAAATAAGAAAAGCGGTTGAAATTCATTACTGAATCACAACCGCTGTCATTGTTGTCTCACCAGGGTTCGAACCTGGACAGGCAGATTCAGAAACTGCAGTGCTACCATTACACCATGAGACAATCATTATTGCAAAATTACAAAAAAAATATCAAATTCAAGTATCCACACGCAATAAAAAAAGCGGTTGAAACTCATTTCTGAATTTCAACCGCTTTGGTTGGTTGTCTCACCAAGATTCGAACTTGGACAGGCAGAACCAAAAACTGCAGTGCTACCATTACACCATGAGACAATCATTGGGCTTTATTTCTAAAGCGGTGCAAAGATACAATTGTTTTTCTTTTTGACAAAACAATTTCGAAAATTAATTCCTTAATTCTTCGATTGATACTACTCTGCGGTCAGTAAATAATAGTTCTTTTTCCCTTTTTGAACCAATAAATATTTGCTATTGAGGAGCTTTAAGCTATCGATTACTTCGTCCTGATTTCCCAGTTTTTCCTTGTTTATACACACTCCACCCGACTGAACCAGCTTGCGCATCTCCCCTTTTGATGGAAAAACAGCCGCTACATCGGTTAATAAGTCGATTGCCTTAACACCTTTCCCTAGTTCCTCCTTCGAAATTTTGAATTGAGGCACACCATCAAACACTGCCAAAAGCGTTTCTTCGTCCAATTTTTTCAATGCTTCCGATGTAGAATTACCAAATAAAATGTTCGAAGCATCCACCGCAGCATCATAATCTTCCTCGGAGTGAACCATAATGGTTACTTCCTGCGCCAATCTTTTTTGAAGTAAACGCAGGTGTGGAGCTTGTGCGTGCTCTGCTATCAAGGCATCAATTTCTTCCTTGCTAATGGCGGTAAAAATCTTGATATATTTTTCGGCATCAGCATCGCTCACGTTTAGCCAGAACTGGAAAAATTTATACGGCGATGTATAGCGACGATCCAACCAAACATTCCCGCTTTCTGTTTTACCAAATTTACCACCATCGGCTTTGGTAATTAACGGGCAAACCAAAGCAAAAGCTTCACCTCCAGTTTTACGTCGAATAAGTTCAGTGCCAGTAGTGATATTTCCCCATTGGTCGGAACCGCCCATTTGTAACTTACAATTTTTGGCTTGATTCAAATGCAGGAAATCATACCCTTGCAATAGCTGGTACGAGAATTCGGTAAACGACATCCCCACGTTCGAATCGCTCCCCAAACGTTTTTTTACAGATTCCTTGGCCATCATATAATTGACAGTGACGTGCTTACCAATATCGCGAATGAAATCAAGGAAAGAATAATCCTTCATCCAATCGTAGTTGTTCACCAGTTCGGCAGCATTGGGAGCATCGCTTGTAAAATCCAGAAATTTTTCCAATTGAGCCTTCAAACAATTTTGATTGTGGCGCAAAGCAGCTTCATCCAACAGATTGCGCTCTGCCGATTTTCCCGATGGATCGCCAATCATACCTGTGGCACCACCCACCAAAGCAATGGGCTTGTGACCTGCACGCTGAAAATGCTTAAGCATCATTACGCCTACCAAGTGTCCGATATGGAGCGAATCGGCAGTTGGGTCAATACCTACATAAGCCGTAGTCATTTCTTTTTTTAGTTGTTCTTCGGTACCGGGCATCATGGTATGTATCATCCCTCGCCATTGCAATTCTTCGATAAAATTCATCTGGAAATATTTTGATTATACGTTTATTTTCGCTGTTTTTTGATATAAACGCACAAAGATACAACATTTTGGGTTTACGAACAAAACACTTTCGAGTGACCATTTTAGGCTAAATGCCGGCACAATCTATTGATGTTTCGGCGATTTAGGGTCATAAGCAACAACATTTATTTTTATAATGTAATATTGAAACAGAAGTGTATTGATAAATTTTTACTAATTTCGCTTTTCGAAACGTCCAACTAAAATCGATATTCTGATGGATATAAAAAAAATACTATTCGCCTCACTTATTGCACTTTCTGCCACAGCGTGCAGTCATAAGCAATGGGCAATAACGCAAACAAAATCGGAGAAAATTGCCATTGACAGCACCTCCGATACGCTGGCCGACAAAAGCTACACCGCTTATTTACAGCCTTTCAAACAAAAAGTGGACGCACAAATGGACGAAGTAATCGGGCAAGCTGCTGAAACAATGAAAGGACATGCACCTGAGAGTTTACTTTCCAACTTCAGTGCGGATGTCTACCTGCAAGCTGCAACAAATTTTCAGGGCGAAAAAGTGGATATTGCCATTGTGAACCTGGGTGGGTTGCGCACAGTTGTTTCGGCTGGTTACATTCCTATTCGCAAAGTGTTTGAACTGATGCCTTTCGAAAATGAATTGATAATACTTTGGCTTAAAGGTGATAAATTGTTTGACTTGGTGCAATATTTTGCTAGCATGGGTGGCGAAGGAGTTGCAGGTCTGCGCATGGAGATAAAAGAGAAGAAAGCTGTGAACATCACCATCGATGGCGAACCGTTGGACACAGCAAAAGTTTACAGCATTGCCACCAACGATTATCTGGCAGGAGGGAACGACAAAATGGTACAACTCACTCAGTCGATGAAGCGCGTAAACACAGGTCTGAAAGTAAGAACGATGTTGCTCAACTACATAAGAGGGGAAACAAAAAAAGGGAATAAAATTCGATCAAAGCTGGACGGAAGAGTTAAAGTAGTTGAAAATTGATAGTTGAAAATTAAAAAAAAGTTAGCTTACTTACGGATTCAACCCAAACAAAAAACAACTAAAGAAATGAAAACTAAATATAGACTCATCGCCTTTGCACTTATTATTTCAACGTTTTCGACACTGGGACAGCAGAAAATAAAACTGGTTATTCTGCACACTAACGATACACACAGCCAGATAGAACCTACCGAAAAATCTAATTTTAAAACTGCCGACATGGGTGGCTATGCCCGCAGAATAGGCCTGATAAACGAGATTAGAAGCGAAGAAAAAAATGTACTCTTATTCGATGCCGGGGATTACTCGCAAGGCACACCTTATTTTAATTTTTACAACGGCAGAATTGAAATTGACGCTTTTAATCGAATGAAATATGATGCCATAACGCTTGGGAATCACGAATTTGATAATGGAGTGGACACGCTGGCGACAGTACTGCGTGCAGCACAATTCCCAGTTGTAAGTTCCAATTATATCTTAACCAAAACAGCACTCTCGGAAATTGTAAAACCCTATGTTATTTTAAAACGCTTCGGATTACGCATTGGAATTTTATCCACCAATGTTGAGCCTAAAGGACTCATCATTGAAAATAATTACAAAGGAATTGATTACGAGGATCCGCTTACAACGGCCAATAAAATGGCTTCTTTTTTGAAGAAAAATAAACATTGCGATGTGATTATTTGCCTTTCCCATTTAGGACTGGAATCTGATTATAAACTGGTGGAACAATCACATAATATCGATGTAATCATTGGTGGACATTCGCACAGTTTAATCGAAAATATTACACGCAGAAATGCAGACGGTAAAAAAGTGATTATTGCTCAAATGGGGAAAAGCGGCTTATATCTGGGACGGATAGAATTGGAATTGGAAAAGAAAAAATAGAACCGAACGATTAATTTTTACGTACCAATACCACCGACCCCACCAACATGGGAATAACGAAATTAATCAGCCAAATGCAGAGTCCTGCCAATGCGATGCTGCCCACCTGACCCGAAAAAGCCCCAATAACAAGTACGGCATACGAGCTACGCACCGCAGCTTCGGAAAACGCAAAAGACGGTGTAAAAGTAACGAACAGATAGGTGGTGGGAATAGCGATAAGAGCTTGCCAAGCGGCGAGATAAACTCCAAAAAACTGCAACATAAAGAAGAATTGCACACAAAATACAAGATACCGAACAAGGGAAATAAAAATAATTACTGCCAACTGAAAAATCGTGTAACTTGTTAGACAATCGGTAAATGGATGGATAGCCAGCCCAAATCGATTGTTTCGGAACTGCTCACTAATCCGCGGAAGAGCAAAGTAAATTAGCCCAAAAAAAATGAACAACGACACAATAACTATCAAATAGTGAGTGATATTGGGCGCCACCTTCCCCACCGTTTGAATAAAAAAAAGGGTACACGCAGGCACACCGCACACCGCCATTATCAGATTTTGCGTCAGACTATTGACCATGCATAGCGTGATACCCGATTTACGATTGCTTGGCTCTAAGAAAATCACCCGCCCCACTAACTCGCCCACTCTATTGGGTGTAAAAAAACCGGTAGAAATACCTGCCAACACAGCTTTAATGGATATAATAAGTGAGAGCGACTGAACATTTGCCGTGAGTCGCTGCCATTTAATTGCTTCGAGCAACCAATTGAGAGGCAGAAGTGCAACAATAGCCACTAGCCACCTAAGCCGAGACAATGTCACATGTTTACATTGTTCTATCAGATCCGGATACTGGCTGAATGTGAGAAGTTTGTAAATCAAATACAAATAAGCAGCTACAACAATCAACCATTTGGCAAACTTGTAGGTTTTAGCCATGCTTAAATGTAAATTTTTTTTGAGAAAAATAGCTAATTAGAATACAAAACAAGGTGGCTAATAAATTGGAAGGAGTTGTCCAGAAGTGAAAAACCTCCACAAATAGTTTAAGAAGAACGGCATTGACTCCCAAATTTACAAGTACGATTATAAAATACCGGTACAGCTGAACATGACCGCGCAACTCGGACTCTGTGAACGTAACGTATTTTTGCAATAAAAATCCAAAGAAATTTGCGAAGGGAAAAGTAATAGTCAGTGCAGCAATGTGACCACTAAGTGTAAAGAAACCCATCGGTAGCATTTGTTGTTTCAATACAAAATTATAAACCAGAAAAAACAACACCTGCGAAAACGCAACATTCACAACACCAGTAAATCCGTAGCGAAAAAACTGAATGGTCATGTGCTTGCGAAATGGCGGGTAAAAAAAATCGATAATGGAGATAATCCAACCGCCGGCAGTTTCAAATTTCTTTCTCATGTGTAGTTATAGAGGTAGTTACAAGTTACAAGTCAAATTATCTGAAGTTATTAAAAAATGAATCATCAATGTCTATTTTAAAATACTGAAATAAGAGCCATTTACTATAATACGACCAAAATTGTAGGTTAATCGAACAATTATAGTTACTTTTGTGCGCTTTTGAAAAAGGTAATTTTAAGTTTACAGTGCAAAGATAGTATTATTGGATTGACATTTGACAATCGGCAATTGACAATTTTAGAACTTATTGATATTTAATACTATTTTTCAATTTCACTTTTTTTATCGCTACCAATTTCCCTGTAACCAACCGAATTATGCATCAAGTAAAAGCAAAAAAATACCTAGGTCAGCACTTCCTCAAAGACATGGGAGTGGCTCAACGAATTGCCGAGAGCTTAACACTATACGGGCCTACTGCTGTACTTGAAATTGGGCCGGGAATGGGAGTCCTAACGCAATTTTTACTTCAAAATCCGCTTATCGACCTCACTGCTGTGGAGCTCGACGGCGAATCGGTAGTTTATCTACATGAGCATTATCCAAATTTGAAAGTAATAGAAGCCGATTTTTTGAAAATGGATCTAAAAAGTCATTTCTCAGATAAATTCTGTATTATCGGCAATTTTCCTTATAATATTTCGAGTCAGATTTTCTTCAAAATGCTTGATAACAAGGACTCTATCCCTTGTTTAGCAGGCATGATTCAAAAAGAAGTGGCCGAACGCATTGCGGCTCCTGCTGGTAGTAAAACCTACGGTATTTTGAGCGTGTTGATGCAAGCTTACTACAAACTCGAATATCTTTTTACGGTAAATGCAACTGTTTTTGATCCGCCACCAAAGGTTCAATCGGCTGTAATTCGTTTTACCCGTAACGAAGTTTCGCAAATTGATTGTAATGAGCAACTTTTCAAAACAGTCGTGAAAACAGCTTTCAACCAACGCCGCAAAACATTGCGTAATTCGCTAAAGCCGTTGGTAGAACCTGGACATCCAATGTATGCCGACCCGCTTTTCGACCTACGACCAGAACGCTTGGATGTGGCAGCATTTATTGACCTTACCAAACGAGTGGAACAAGCTCTAAAATAGCAGACTTGTCACAATCGATGAATTACATTATTCTTCTGTCACACGTTTTTAATCCTTTTGATTGAAATCATTCCAGAAAAAAGAGTACCTTTGCGCAAATTTTAAAAAACCCAATTCCAATGGACGACGACCCTGCGATACAAAAATTAGTAAAAATCATCCTGATTTAAAAGGTCGTCTGTTAGTATTCAACTCTCAGCCACCCTTTTGAGTCTACAAAAAAAAGGAGGTGGCAATGACATCACAAATAACATTTTATGCAAGCCAAATTATTGGCTGCAAAATCTATGACGTAAACGGTACCCGTTTAGGAAGCGTTATGGACATTATGGTAAATACAGCCCAGCCTGACGTACCTAACGAAGAGACGTTCAGACCTGAAATTATAGGACTTAAAACCAAGATAAACGGAACACTTCGTTACTTAAATTTTGAGCATATCAAGATTGAGAACAAAAACAAGCGTTTTTCCTTCGTCTGCGATAAAGCAGAGAACCTCACCGAAACAGCATTAGGAAACAGTTTACCGCTAGGGAAAAACATTCTCGATCGACAGATTGTAGATATCAACGGTCATAAACTGGTGCGTGTGAATGACATTAGATTAGTTTCTATTGCATCGGGCACTTACGCCATCGCAGTGGACATTGGTACTGAGGGTTTGCTCCGCAGACTTGGAGTTGCCAATCTGGTAAACAAATCGTTGAATTTATTCAATACCACCCTTCCCACCCGTTTCATTTTGTGGGACGATGTGGAAGCGTTGGATACCACTAACTTCAACATCAAACTATCCCAAACATCCAGCAAACTTCAACGACTGCATCCATCTGATTTGGCTGATATCATTGAAGAAATGGGAGCCCACTCTCGTAAAAAGATTTTCGAATCGTTGGATGAAGAGTGTGCCGCCGATGTATTGGAAGAACTGGAACCATACGCTCAAGCACAAATCATTGAGAGTCTTTCGATTGGCAAAGCTGCAGATTTGCTCGAAAAAATGCCAGCCGATGAGGTTGCCGACTTGCTCGACGAACTTGAGGACGACCGGGTGGAATTGCTGTTGAACGAGATGGAGAAAGAATCGTCGGAAGACGTTCGCGAATTGCTAGAATATGAAGACAAGGAGGTAGGAAGTCTTATGACCACCGATCACCTCTCCTTCAGCGAAAGCATGACCATCGATGAAACATTAAATGAACTGAGGGAACTAAAACCGGAAGCGGATATGATTTATTCTTTGTTCATTACCGATGAAGACGAAAAGCTGGTGGCTACCGTTTCGTTAAGAGATCTCGTCATTTCGCTGCCCACTATGACATTGGCAGACATTATGAACAAACAATTTATCCGTGTTTCTGACGAAGATAAAATTGATACCTTAGCAGAAATTATTTCTAAGTACGACTTATTAGCCATACCTGTAACTGATGCCGAAAACACATTGGTGGGGATGGTTGTAATTGATGATATTGTGGAAGACCTTATGTGCAAGGGCAAAACCAAGAAAGGAGGTCGCTCATGGAGATGACAAAACTAAATGAATTTACCCGAAAAAGAAAAAATATCTGGCGCAATCTGATTGTGTTTATGGCTGTGCTTGGCCCTGGAATTATTACAGGCAGCGTGGACAACGATGCGGGTGGTATTACCACGTACTCCATTGCTGGTGCTTTGTATGGCTACAATTTACTGTGGACTATGATTCCAGCACTAATCGTGTTGATAGTGGTGCAAGAGATGAATGCCCGTATGGGAATTGTATCGGGCAAAGGACTTGCCGATCTGATCAGGGAAAATGCGGGTGTAAAAATCACTTTCTTTATCTTTGTAGGTCTGTTAATAGCCGATATTGGCAACACCACTACTGAGTTTGCGGGTGTGGCAGGAAGTATGCAGGTTTTTAATATCAGCAAATATATAAGTGTACCAATTGCATCATCACTGGTTTGGTGGCTGGTGGTAAAAGGAACGTACAAATTTAGTGAGCGCGTATTTCTTATTTTCAGTGCTTTTTTACTGGTATACGTGGTTTCGGCCGTTATGGGCAAACCACATTGGCACGACATTGGTCAAGCCATGATAAAACCTGATATTCAATACACAAAACAATATTTAGCGATCGTTATCGGAATAATCGGTACCACCATTGCACCCTGGATGCAATTTTATATGCAGTCGGCAGTAATCGAAAAAGGATTAACTATATCCGACTACAAATACACGCTTTGGGACGTAATTATCGGGAGCATAATCACAGTGGTGGTGGCATTTTTCATTATAATTGCTTGCGCTTCAACTCTTCATGTAAATGGAATTGTAATAGAGGAAGCCAAAGATGCTGCCATGGCCTTGAAACCCATTGCCGGTGATTTAGCATCAATAGCATTTGCATTTGGTTTGTTTATTGCATCTATTTTCTCGGCTACCATTCTGCCTGTTGCCACAGCGTTTTATGTGTGCGAAGCCTTCGGGTGGGAAGCCGGAATTGACAAGAAATGGAAAGAAGCACCGCAATTTTACTGGTTATTTACCTTTATCATTATCATCGGGGCAGCTATTATTTTAATCCCCAATGCACCACTAATCGTCATTACACTTTGGTCGCAGGTGGCTAATGGACTTTTACTTCCGGTAGTTTTGGTATGTATGATGTTGATTGTGAACAACAAAGAAGTAATGGGAACCCACGTAAATAAACCGTGGCAGAATATTATTGGCTGGACTACTATCACTATTTTGATTGGACTTACGGTAACACTGTTTGTTTCTTCATTTTTTTAAATAACTTTGTAAAAATCTACCACTAAACAAGAAAAAATGTACCAAGATATGTCCGAACTTCGAATCTTTTATCACGAGGATAATAAAATCAAAATCTCAAAAAGTCTTGATATCTTAAAAAAAGTCAACTTAAAAGAGTTGGTTTGGATTGACTTGAACGATGTTTCAGAAGAAATAGAGGATAAGCTGGAGGAATTTTTGAAAATCTACATTCAGGAAGATGAAGAGATTGAGGAAATTGAAATGAGTTCCCGCTACATGCAGACCGATGATAGCATTGTTGCCAACTCCAATTTTTTACAAGACAACTACAGCGTTGAACCGGTTTCGTTTATCCTGAAAAATGGGATTCTTATTTCGGTGCGCCACGCCGAACTCAAATCGTTCAGCGAAACGGTGAAGAAAATATTTGCAAATACCAGCAATTTCATGACCGGCTATCACGTATTGGTTACTTTGCTCGAAACACGGGTGGAGTACGATGCCGACATGATTGAAGACGCCACCGAGTTAATCACCAGTTTAAGTAAAACGCTGAACACCGAGGATGATCTTGATCAGGATATCTTGATTAGGATAAAGGATTTGCAAGAAAAGGTGATGATTATACGTCAAAATATTGTAGATAAACAAAGAGTAGTGTCGAATATGCTAAAGTGTAATTTCTTTCCAGAAGAGTTACTCCCACGCCTAACGATGATTATAAAAGATATCAATTCTCTGTTTGAATACACTCGTTTTAGTTTCGACCGACTGGACTACCTTCAGGACACTTTTTTAGGTTTGGTAAATCTGCAACAAAATAAAATAATCAAGATTTTTACCGTTGTTTCGGTAATTTTCATGCCGCCAACACTCATTGCCAGTATTTACGGCATGAACTTTAAACATTTGCCAGAACTCGATTGGAAACTTGGTTATCCTATTTCTATTTTGATGATGATTGGATTTTCGGGAGCTGTAATGCTTTATTTTAGAAGAAAAAAATGGCTGTAAAGAATTGTTATCAATTATAAAATTAAAGATTAAGAGCTGATTAAACAACTTCAATCAGCTCTTAATCTTTCTGGAACACTCGTTATCTAAATAATTATTACTGTCTCCTTATTTTGAAGCAACTTTCAGATAATAAATAACTTGTAGTTCGTATCCAAACACTTGTAACTAGCTATTGAAACAACTCTCTATCCACCTGACCAAAGTCAGTAATTATTTCGTAAGAGAAACGACGGTAATTTTCTCCGTAGGAGTTTACAATATAAATCTTTCCAGCTCCAGCAGCTTCAGCCGATAGAATTCCCGGTACCGAGTCTTCAAACATAACCATTTCTTGGGGCTTGAAACCTAATTTTTGTGCTGCTACCTGAAAAACATCGGGATGCGGTTTACCACGAAATGTGCCATCGTTATAGGCCACTTTTTCCATCTGAAACCAACGGTTTAGATGCATATGCTCAAAATAGAAGTCTACGTTTTCGATACCTGCCGAAGTGGCTATGGTCATAGGAATGCCTATATTCTTCAAAAAATTGAATACATCTTCGGCTCCGGGAGCAAATTGCAAATCGTTGACGCAAAGCTGACGGTAAATTAGCTCCTTCTCTTGAGCCATCTCGTCCACCGCAGCATCCGTAAGGTAATCACCAAAAATTCCCCGCATAATGTCGGGGTTGCCCTTACCGTGTATCTTCACCCGTTTCTCCTCATCAGTGAGTTGAACACTGTGTTTTTCTAAAAAAATATCGAAGGCTTGATCGTGAAAAGCGGTATCCCAGAAAATAGTTCCGTTAAAATCAAAAATTGCAGCTTTGTATGTCATGTTTCTATTATTTTAATGCGAAAGAATAATGAGTACAAAAATAATACAATCCTATCAGCCATCAATCGAATAACCAATATTTCGGACAAGAAAGTGTGGAGATGCAGAAAGAAAAAAAAGACATGGATTAAAAAAAGAAACAAAACAGAAGTTATTTGGAAACAATGGTCAGTTTTCTAAATTCTAGAGGAGTTCCTTCGTTTTGGAAACCGATAAACCCTTTATTTTCCGTCAAGCCAGTAAGGCTATTTTGTAAGGATCCATTTACATATACTTTTAATGTGTTTTTTTTGCATATTATTCGCAAACTATTCCATTCACCCAAGGGTTTTTCATTAGAAGGAAGTAATTTTTTCACCGTAAACTTTACCGTATCGGTGCATTCTTTTGCCCTTAAACCATTCATACAAATTATATCGCCTGCGGCATCAGCTTTTTGTTGCGCCTGATAACATACGGGCCAGATAGTGTCCTTTGGTTGAATATGGATCAAAACCCCACTATTTCCAAGTTTTTTAGTCCACCGCCATTCAAGGTTTAGCACGTAGTTGGCATATACTTTTTTGGTGCGTAAGTAACCCGACGAAACTCCAGTAATTTGCAGCAAACCATCGTTTAATACAAAAACCTGGGCTGGAATAATGGTTTTGTCGTTGATAACATATTCCCATTTTGCAGCATTGGCTTGAGTAAATAACGATGTGCATTTTGGAGATTTTTGTGCAACGCTGGCACACGAGAAAATGAATAAAAATACTGATAACAGAGCTACTAACTTAGATTTCATTATATAAAATATTAATTATTGAATTTCAATGGTTCGTTCATCAACTTGCAACAGACTATCCATCGATACTTCTTTGGTTTGAATACTAAAAATTACCCACCCTGTACTCGCCTGAATGCGCGAAGCTGTGTCGATATTATTCACAGCCAGCGGAAAATCAATACGTTTAACGTTGAAAGGTGCACCCATACTTTGAGCCATTTTCTTTACATATCCATAGGCTGCATCGGTGAGTTGCTTGTTGTTAATCACCTGCGAAGTTCGAAGAATAACATTATCGTCATTAAAATTGACTTCTTCCAAATACACATTAATCTCGGCATCAAAAGGCTAACCACCATATACATTGTGGCGTTTTATCGAACTTGGATATTCTTCATTAAGCTTATATTTTGCACCATGAAAGGCATAATATTGCTGAATTTCCTGAATGGCGGAAGTTTCGATGGCTTCTTTGGTAGAATATCTATTTCGAAGCTGTTCAATAATTACATCCAGGTTGGGAACATCCTTGCCTTCGGATTTTAGCAGTTTAATACCCTTCTCGATTTGATCACGTACATCTTCCCAATTATCGATTCCCTGAAACACCCCCATCTCCGACGTTTTTATAATAATGGGCAAATTATTACTTATAGAAAGCAATTTTTCCATTATCGGATTCCAGTTTTGCTTCATTTCAAAGTTATGGTATAACCACTTAAGGGTGTAACTATTGGCAGTTGAATCCAGCACTTCAACATCCACGTCGTAAGTAAACAGTTGACGTTTAATGGTGTCAGCGACATTTTTCACCTGATAGCTCTCTTCGGTAATACTGTACCTTTGCTTATCGTGTTTATTCCAGTAACTAACTATCTGAACAGACGAATCCGATTTATTTATTTGAGCAAAAATAGGTGTAAAAAGCAACCCAAGTACAAAAAGACTAATTAATTTTCTCATTTTTTAGCAAGGTTTTGACAATTCGGAATCGAGTTCAAAATTAACGATAAAGTTTTAAATCCCAGCACAAACATGCAACATCTTTTTTCGCCACGAGAAATTGGGTAAAGTAAGCATAAAATATGGAAACGGTATTTCAAAGGTTTTGTCATTCACACCACCATTAGCTGGTATTTTGTATTTTTTGTAAAATTCGTTTTAGTACATGACAAAACTTGGAACGCAATTTGATGATTGTCCTCTTGCTGCATAAATTAAAACCTCATTTTAGAGCCTGTTATTCATCTATACGCACCTAAAGTCGACTCATAAGCAGTATGTATATTAACGAAGTTGAAGTAATCTTATATTCAAATAGTAATGTCTGATTTGCGACTATTTGCATAGTCAAGTTAAATGTCTTAATTATAATTGCATCCTGTGTTTTTGTCATGTACGTAGAAAATTCGTCTAAATGTTCGCTCAAATTCATCTTCCTAAATTAGTTATAGCTGTGCAGCAGCAGCCTTGTCGAGATAGAAATCTGCCGACTTTGCATTATTAGCAATATAAAATGTCGGATAAATCTCGCCTTCAGGTTCACGGCTAATGATTTGTCGTAACACCGAAGCTTTAGAAGCACTTGTTATAAAAAAGACAACTTGCTTTGCATGGAGAATTGTTTGCCCGGTGAGCGTAATACGTTGCTGACCGCTAACCGGATGAACACCCACTGCAACTGCCGAGTCCGACTGCAATAAACTCATGTTATCGGGGAAAATGGAAGCAATGTGCCCATCATCGCCCATCCCCAACAACACTAAATCGAATTGTGGAAATCCATCTTGCAAGGGCAATTCATTTTCGAGCATTTTTTGATAGCGCACCGCTTCTTTGCCGGGATTATCTTCGCCCTGCATTCGAAAAATATTGCTATCATGAATCGGGACATGGACAAGTAAACTGTCGTAAGTCATCCCAAAATTACTTTCGGGATGAGTGGGCGGTACACAACGTTCATCCACCCAAAACAGGCGAACAAAATGCCAAGGAATACTATCAGCATATTCGTTGGCTAGCAATGTGAACAGCAATTTTGGAGTACTACCACCTGACAATGCAATATTAAATGGCAGTGATTGTTTGGTTTTCTCCTTTGCTTTGGCAAGAATTAACTCAGCCAAGGCACGTGCTGTTTTTACTGGAGTTTCGTAAATGTGGTTCATGTTGCTAGTTTGAGAAGTTGCTTGAAAAAAATTTTTGGTTGATTAGTTCTGCATTCCTAAATTAAAAATCAAAGAGATTTCAACCACAAAGGGTTCATCTTTTATTTTGGTAAAAATAGAATTAATCAGTTTTGAATTTTTTAAACGGCACTCTCCATTTCAACTGTTTATCACCAAATAATGCATTCGATTCGTTTGGTCCCCAGGTATTGCATTCGTAAAAATACATTGGAATTTTGGGGTTTGTTTTCCATGCCTGAAGTATAGGATCAACAAATTTCCAACTGGCCTTCACAGCATCGGCTCGCGCATAAAGTGTAGAATCGCCTATCATACAATCTAATAGCAATCGTTCATATGCTTCAGATATTTTATTTTCAGCCAAATCGGAATAATGAAAAGCCATGTTCACATTTTGTACTTTATAACCTGCTCCCGGAATTTTCATCCCAAAATCTACCGCCACACCAGCATCAGGGTGAATACGCAAAATAATCATATTGGTAGATTGCGCCACACAACGTTGTTTGAACAATTGATGCGGAGCCGGTTTCAAATGTATAATTACCTCTGTAACCCGTTCTGGCAATTGTTTTCCGGTACGAATATAAAACGGCACATCGCCCCAACGCCAATTATCCACAAAAACCTTCATGGCTACAAAGGTCTCAGTCTTTGAGTTGGAAACCACGTTTGTTTCTTGTTGATACCCTTTCTGTAATTCTCCATCCACATCAGTAGCAATATACTGACCACGAACTACATAATCCTGAATTTCCGAGGTTTTTATTGGCCGAAGAGCTTGCAGTACCTTTACTGTTTCGTTACGGATGGATTCCGAGTCGAAAATTGACGGTGGCTCCATAGCAATGACCGCCAGCACCTGCATCAAGTGATTTTGAATCATATCGCGCATAGCACCCGAAGTGTCATAATATCCTCCACGACTACCCACACCAATTTTTTCGGCAGCGGTAATTTCTATTCTATCCACATATTTCCGATTCCAAATCGGCTCAAAGAAGCCATTTGAAAACCGGGTAACCATAATATTCTGAACCGTTTCTTTGCCCAAATAATGGTCGATACGGTAGATCTGGTCTTCATTGAAACCACTCCGCAACTTTTTATCCAAATCGATAGCGGTATCATAACTGTATCCGAACGGTTTTTCCACAATTATTCGTTTCCAACCATCCTCTTCGGTGTTCAAACCATATTTTATCAAATGATCAGCCACCACTTCGTACAAAAATGGAGGAATAGAGAAATAATAAATAATATTTTTAGGAATATCTAGAGTTAACGAGAGCCTATCGATGTATTCTTTCAACGCTCCAAAATCTTCCTCGGTTTGATTATGTACTTTCTTGTAATACAGCCGTTGAAGAAACAATTCTAATTTTTCGGGGAATGTGGTGACATCTGTTTTGGCAAACTGTAGCAACGCTTCTTTTACATCATCTCTATTGGACTCCTCATCCTTTTCCTGACTACCAGCACCAATTAATATAAAATTATCCGGCAATAAATCGTCAAGGTACAATTGAAAAATGGCGGGCAGCAACTTACGCTTCGACAAATCACCATTAGAGCCAAAAATAACCAAAATCTGATTTTCTACGGTGTTTTTCTTTGGCACTTTCTTTATTTTTTCTTCCATTTGTTTGTTTTTGTTGTACTCTAGACTTGATAAACAATTCAACCTTAAAAATCGTTCAGTTTTTAATTAAGATAAGAATACTGATTTCTATAACCATTTCTTCCGCCTAAAATACCAGAGCATAAAGGATGTTGTCAGAATCATTACTCCCCACATTATAAAATACCCATGTGGCCAATGCAGCTCAGGTAGAATTTCGAAATTTGTACCATAAACTCCTACAATGAAGGTAAGCGGAATAAAAATAACCGAATAAACAGTGAGTACCCGCATTATTTCATTTAGTTTGGTACTCATTGTTGAATGATAAATATTCAACTGGTCATACAAAATTTCTCGATAACTATCCGATAACTCGTTGGCCTCATTAATGTTATCTTGCAATTCTTTATAATGAATCCGGTTATCATCATGGATAAATTCCGATTCCATTTTTGCCAGATTGAGAATCATTTCTCTGGCAGGTTTAATATGCTTACGCAGAAAATTCAATTCCCGTTTAAAGGAGTTGATATCATCCAGCAATTCCTTTTTGGGATTATTGCCGATGTCTTCCTCCAAAGCCTCAATTTTATCACCCAACTGACCTATTACATAAATATAATTATCAACCACAACATCCAACATCGCAAAGGCCAGGTAATCCGATCCGGCAGTGCGAATTTTATTTTTATGTTTTCTTATCCGCTCGCGGATTGGCTCGAACATGTGTACCGACAGCTCCTGAAAAGAAATTAGTGTATTTTCGGTGATGATCAAACTCAAATTTTCAACACTTAAGGTGTCTTTCTTATCATCGTATTGCAATAATTTTATGGTGCAGAAAAGCCCATTCTCAAACTCCTGCACCTTCGGACGAAGCGATGGATTCATTACATCCGAAAGAATATTATCGTCAATAACAAATACCTGAGCCAAGTCTTCCATGGTTTGGACATTATCCAATCCATAAATATTGAGCCAACTCAGCGATTTGGATTTCTTCAAACTTACTAACTGGTCTTTTGACTTTACCTCCAACTCGCGCACCGACTCTAAATCGAAGTCCATGGCTTGCAACAAAATCTTTTCAGTTTTCTTTTGTCCACGAAAAACCAATGCATAGGGCGACAACCCAATATGTTCTTTATTCTTTTTGGTAAACCTTGACATGATAAAGCGTATTTGTGAATTATGAGAAACAAAGGTAGCTATTTTTTCTATTGTTAGCCTGATCATTTGACAATAAAACACCCCCTAAAATGTAAATAACAGTTTCGAAATGAGTAAGAATGTTACATTAAAACACCGAAAATCAGTTATTTTTGATTTTCAACCGATTTGTCATATACAAAATAAGTGAAAATAAGACTTTGAATGCTTGTGAAAACATAAAATTGGATAACCAATTCTAAAAGTATGTTATAAAACATGCTTTCGGTGTATTTTGAAGGAAAATTGTTTGGTTTGTATTGAGAAATGCCGTAATTTTACATCGTGATTTTTTCATAGTATTAGATTTAAGGTTAACAAAAAGATTGGTAGATTACCGTGAGGTAAAGCTACCTTTCGTCTTTTATAGACCTTCCTCTCCACCATTTTGCAAAACGGTCAATTTTCCTTACTTTTGCATCTCAAATCCATTCAATTAGTATCATGAATATTCTTCTCCTCGGTTCGGGCGGTCGCGAACACGCCATGGCTTGGAAAATAGCACAAAGTCCTAAACTCACTACTCTTTACGTAGCCCCAGGAAATCCCGGAACAGCTTCTGTTGCAACCAATTTATCCATTGCTGCTGATAATTTTCAACAACTCAAGAAGGTAGTTATCGAAAAAAACATTGACATCGTGGTGGTTGGGCCAGAAGATCCATTGGTAAAAGGAGTGGTAAACTTTTTTGCGGATGATGAAGAATTAAAACATATTCCTGTGGTTGGACCCGATAAAGTGGGTGCGCAACTCGAAGGAAGCAAAGATTTCTCTAAACAATTTATGTTCCGCCATAATATCCCCACAGCCGGATATTTAAGCGTTACACCCGAAAATATGGCCCAAGGCATTGAATTTCTGAAAGGTTTAGAAGCACCTTACGTGCTGAAAGCTGATGGATTGGCTGCTGGAAAAGGTGTTTTAATACTCAATGATTTGGATGAAACCATCTCGGAACTAAAAGCGATGCTCGATGGGAAATTTGGTGCGGCCAGTAAAACGGTGGTTATCGAAGAATTTCTCGACGGGATTGAATGTTCTGTATTCGTAATTACGGATGGGGAAAATTATAAAATCCTGCCCGAAGCCAAAGACTACAAACGCATTGGCGAAGGCGAAAAAGGATTAAACACGGGAGGCATGGGTGCCGTTTCACCAGTGCCGTTTGCCGACGCCGACTTTATGCGCAAAGTAGAAGAACGCATTATCAAACCTACAGTCGATGGACTTCGCAGCGAAGGCATCGTTTACAAAGGTTTTATTTTCTTTGGATTGATAAAAGTAAAGGGCGAACCTGTTACTATCGAGTACAACGCTCGCATGGGTGATCCGGAAACGGAAGTGGTGATGTTGCGTATCAAAAGTGATTTTGTAGAATTGCTCGAAGGGGTGGCTCATGGAAACCTGAACGAAAAAACCATCGAAATTGACGAACGCGCAGCAGTAACCGTTATGTTGGTGGCTGGTGGATACCCTGCAGAATATGCCAAAGGCGACGAAATTACCGGACTTGAAAATGTAGAAAATAGCATTGTTTTCCACGCCGGAACGACAGCCAAAGATGGCAAAATAGTAACCAATGGCGGTCGCGTTATGGCCATCAGCTCTTATGGCGCAAACAAAGCCGAAGCCTTAGCTGCTTCATTTGCCAACGCACAAAAAATTCAATACAAAGGAAAGTATTTCAGAACAGATATCGGGTTTGATTTGTAAGAAACCCCAACCCTGGAAGGGGGCTTTTGTGGATTTACATTTGCTGAGTCTTTCCTTTTCAACATTCAACTTAATTTCAATCCTAAAGTCCCCATTTGGTGATATAGGGGTCAACCATATGGCAAAAATATTAATAATTGATGACGAACGTAGCATTCGCAATACGCTGAAGGAGATTCTGGAGTTTGAGAAACATCAGATTACCTTAGCCGAAAACGGAAAACAAGGACTGGAAGCAGCGCAAAGTGCCATTTTCGACCTTATCTTTTCGGACATAAAAATGCCTGAGATGGATGGTATCGAATTGCTGGGTCATTTGGTAGAGAAAGAAATTGAAGCACCCATAGTCATGATTTCGGGACATGGAAATATTGAGACAGCAGTAGAGTGTATCAAAAAAGGAGCGTTCGATTTTATCGTTAAACCTATCGATTTAAACCGCCTACTGATTACGGTACGCAATGCCTTGGATAGAAATAATCTGGTAACAGAGACCAAAACGCTGAAGAAGAAAATTGCCAAACGACACCAAATGATTGGCGCTTCGGCAGCGATAGAAAAGGTACGCATGATGATTGAGCGTGTAGCTCCCACCGATGCGCGCGTGCTGATTACCGGCGATAATGGAACTGGCAAAGAAGTAGTAGCGCGTTTACTTTTTGAACAAAGTCATCGTACGGATGCACCATTCGTGGAGGTAAACTGCGCAGCTATTCCGTCGGAATTGATTGAAAGTGAATTGTTCGGACATGAAAAAGGAGCTTTT
>Ga0136636_10000551_pt1 | contig 19559 bp, 15 predicted proteins | sample AntDrymUQ8522106_2_FD_104653 | JGI IMG/M metagenome (GOLD analysis project Ga0136636, IMG submission 104653) | Polar desert sand microbial communities from Dry Valleys, Antarctica - metaG UQ852 (21.06) | ecosystem: Environmental > Terrestrial > Soil > Desert | place: Antarctica: Dry Valley... | reverse complement strand
GTTCCATCGCCTGTCGCCGCAAGAAAAAGACCGCAGCCGTCGCCGGCTGCGGCCTCGTTTTGCGTGCCGTGGCGGCAGCTCAGGCCAAGTGGCTACGGCGCTTGCTGTAGCCGAAGTAGACCAGCAGGCCGATCGCCGCCCAGCCGAGGAACATCAGCTCGGTGTAGCCGGACAGGTTGAAGAACAGGAACACGCAGCCGGCCATCGCCAGCGGGCAGACCAGCCACACCATCGGCGTGGTGAATGCACGCTTGCGGTCCGGATCGCGCTTGCGCAGCACCAGCACCGAAGCGGAGACCACGAAAAACGCGAACAGGGTGCCGGAGTTCGAGATATCGGCCAGTTTGCCGACCGGAAACAGGGCGGCGAACAGGGACACGAAGATGCCGGTGCAAATGGTGACCACATACGGGGTGTGGAAGCGCGGGTGGATCTTGCTGAACACCTCCGGCAGCAGGCCGTCGCGACTCATGACGAAGAAGATGCGGGTCTGGCCGTAGATCATCATCAGGATCACCGAGGGCAGCGCCAGGCCGGCCGCGATTGCGATCCAGTTGCCCAGCTGCGGATGCCCCAGCTCGCGCAGCACGTAGGCCAGCGGCTCCTTGGAAAGGGCCAGTTCGCCGCCCGGCTGCGCGCCGACCGAGCCGATCGCCGCGGCCGCAACCAGCATGTAGAAGATGGTGCAGATGGCCAGCGAGCCGATGATGCCGATCGGCATGTTGCGTTGCGGGTTCTTGGTTTCTTCTGCTGCGGTCGATACCGCGTCGAAGCCCACGTAGGCGAAGAAAATGGTGGCGGCCGCCATGAATACGCCGTTGTAACCGGTGGGCATGAACGGCTCGAAGTTGGCGGCCTGCGATGCCGGCAGCGCGACCGCGATGAACACGATCAATGCGATGACCTTGATCGTGACCAGTACCGCGTTGAAGCTTGCGCTCTTCGAGGTGCCCAGAACCAACAGCGCGGTGATGGCCAGCGAGATGATCATGGCGGGCAGATTGATGATCCCGGCTCCAGATTCCTCGAACGGACCGCTCGCGAGTTCGGGCGGCACCGTGAACAGGCCCGAGTTGTTGATCAGGCCCACCATGTATCCCGACCACCCCACCGCGACCGCGCTGGCGGCAACCGCGTACTCGAGGATCAATGCCCAGCCGACGATCCAGGCGATCAGTTCGCCGAGCACCGCATAGGAGTAGGTATAGGCCGATCCCGAGACAGGAACCATCGAGGCCAGTTCCGCGTACGCCAGTGCCGCCAGCGCGCAAACTGCGGCCGCGATGACGAAGGAGACCATCATTGCCGGCCCGGCCACATCGGCCGCGATCGAGGTCAGCACGAAGATGCCGGTACCGATGATGGCGCCGATTCCGAGCAGGGTCAGCTGCAGGGCGCCAAGCGAGCGCTTGAGGGGCTTTCTCTCAGCGTTCGCCAGGATCTGCTCGAGCGGCTTTACGCGCCAAAAAATCATGCGGTTCTCCCCGATAGGTAAAGCGTGGATTGCCGCACTACGGACCCGGTCGCCCGGCTGCCGCACTGCGGGTTCTGGTGGTGGACGAGCGATTCCGGCCGCCGTAGGCACTCGACCGCGCAACCCCCTGCGGACGAATCAGCCGGTACCTTACGCAGACGCTGCGGTTGGGGCAAGCTTTGCGCGGCTACCGCGGGAATCCCACCATCGAACGGCATGGCAGTGATCGATCCAGCACAGCGGGCTGCACTCCTGGCACTGTTCGAACGCTACGCCGACGCGGTGTCGGCGGACGCAGAATCCTTGCGGGGGTTCTGCAGCTTCCTGCACGCGCATCCGCACTGCTGCGAGCGCTCGTTGGCGGTCGGCCACTTCACGGGTGCGGCGTGGCTGGTCGATCGGCAGGGTGGGCGCGTCCTGCTCACCCACCACCGCAAGCTCGGCCGTTGGCTGCAGCTGGGCGGGCATGCCGACGGCGATCCGGATCTTGCCCGCGTGGCGCTGCGCGAGGCGCAGGAAGAATCCGGCTTGCGGGGACTGACGGTCGAGCCCGACGTGTTCGATCTCGACCGGCACTGGATTCCCGAGCACGGCGCGGAAGCGGGTCATTGGCACTACGACGTGCGCTTCGTGGTGCACGCCACGCACGATGATCGCTTCGTGGTGTCGGAAGAGTCGCACGCGCTGGCGTGGCGGGCGGTCGACGAGATCGCCCACGATGCGCGCCACGATGAGTCGTTGCGTCGCATGGCCCTACGCTGGCTGGCGCGCACCCGCGGGTAGCCGTATCAAACGGTCGCGCGCCACCGCGATCACGCGGTCGCCGGGTCCCGGCGCGACAGGCCACAGGCCGGTCAGGCGGCCGAACGCCGGCAACACCGCTGATGCGTCGCGCAACCAGAACACCGGCAGTCGCGCCTTGGGTGCATGCCGCTCGCGCAGCACGACCCCCGGATGAATGTGCCCGGCGAGCACGTAGCCGCGTGGATCCGGATGCGGTTCATGCGCAAACACGAACGGCGGCTCGAACTGGCTGGCCGCGATCGATTCGAAGCCCAGCCCGCCGGCGTCGAGGTGGCGATCGTGGTTGCCGCGAACCACGCTGCAATGCAGGGACGTATGGCGCCCGCGCCACTGCGCGAACGCGGCGATCCATTGTGCATTGGCGGAAGTTCGCCCGTGCACCAGATCGCCCAGCACCAGCAGCTGCTGCGGCCGATGACGTGCGATCAGGTCATCGAGGCGCGCGAGATCGCCGCCGGTGTCGGCCTCCGGCAGCGCAATGCCGCTCTCGCGCAGCAGCTGCGCCTTGCCGAAGTGGGCATCCGCGATCAGCAGCACGCCACGCGCCGGCCAATACACCGCGCGCGCGGCATCAAGCAACACACGTTCGCCGGCGACGTCGACCGCGAGGGTCTCGCTCATGCGCCAGCTTCCAGTCGCTCGGCCATCCGGCGCACCCGGATCAGCCAGTCTTCGCTGCTGAGCTGACCGCGGATTCCCTCGGCCCACAGCGGAAACGCGAATGGCGTGAGGCGTGCAGGCCGCAGCAGGTGCAGGCTTTGCCGGGCCGAGCGCTGCAGCGTGGCTTGCAGGCGCTCGAAATCGAGCTCGCCGTGCAGCACCTCCTCGCGTGCCTGACGCAGCAGTACGTGCTCGGGTTCGTGCTCGGTCAGCACGTCGAACAGCAGGGTGCTCGATGCGGTGAGCTGGCGCATCGATTTCGAGCGCCCCGGAAGCCCCTGGAACACCAGTCCTGCGACGCGCGCAATCTCGCGGAACTTGCGACGGGCAAGCTCGGCCAGATTGAGGCTGCCGGCGAGGTCCTCGGCCAACTGTGCGGTCGACAACAGATTGCCGAGTGCTGCCGCATTGAGCTCGGGCAGGCTGCGTCCCGACACCACCAGGCCGTAGTCGTTGACCGCGTAGGAAAAGCTGGCCGGCGCCAGCTTCGCAAGTCGAAACGCGAGGAGCGCGGCCAGACCCTCGTGCGCGTGGCGTCCGGCGAAGGGATACACGAACAGGTGCTCGCCATCACGGGCATCCACGCGTTCGGCCAGCAGCTCTGCAGGTGCGGGGACCCGCGACAGGGCGCGCTGCAGGTCGAGCATCGGCTGTGCGAGCCGCATCTCCGGCTCCACCGGCGCGCACTCGGTGAGCATCTCCTGCATTGCACCGGCCAGTTCGCTCGACAGTGGCATGCGTCCGCCCATCCAGCGCGGCACCGCACCGGGCTTGCCGCGTGCGCTGCGCACGTAAGCGGTCAGATCGCGGATGCGCACCAGCTCCAGCGTGCGGCCGGCGAACAGAAAACGGTCGCCGGGCTTGAGGCGGGCCAGAAAGGTCTCCTCGATGTGGCCCAACGCGCCCCCCTGCATCCAGCGCACGCCGATCTGGCCGTCCGCGACGATGGTTCCGATCGAAAGTCGGTGCAGGTGCGCGATGCGTTTGGAGTCGACCACCAGCCGCCCGTCCTCGGCGGCAACCACTTTGCGGAAGTCCGGATAGGCGCCCAATCGCGCGCCGCCCTGCGCGATCAGTTGCAAGGTGGCGGCCCAGTCGCTGGCGCCGAGATCGCAATACGCATGGGTGTCGCGGGCTTCCGCCAGCGCTTGCGCTGGCTCGAAGCCGCCGCCAAGCGCGCGCGTGACCAGATGTTGGGCGAGCACATCGATGCAGCCGCGCAACGGCAGTCGCGATTCGATCCGGCCCTGCGCGAGCGCGCGGCGCGCAGCGGCAATCTCGACCAGCTCCAGATTGTGGGTCGGCACGCACAGTACGGTACTGGCCTCGCCGGGCCGGTGGCGACTACGTCCGGCGCGCTGCAGCAGTCGCGCGATGCCCTTGGGACTGCCGATCTGGATTACCTGGTCGACGCTGGCGAAGTCGACCCCGAGGTCGAGGCTGGAGGTTGCGACCACGCAGCGCAGCGCGCCATCGCGCAAGCCATTTTCGACCCGCTGACGCAGCACGCGATCGAGCGAGCCATGATGCAGTGCCAGAGTTTCCGGCTCATGCGTCCATACCGCCGTCAGCGCCTGATGCCACAACTCCGCCTGTGCGCGGGTATTGGTGAACAGCAGGGTCGAGCGCACGGCGGCGAGCGCATCGAGTACCTGCGGCAGCTGGCTCAGGCCCAGATGCCCGGCCCATGGGAAGCGCGCGGTGGTTGCCGGCAGCAGGCTGCGGATTTCAGTCGCACGCGGAGTTTTTGCATGCACGATTACTCCGCGACCCGATGCACCGAGCAAGGTGTCGAGGGCTCCGTCGAGATTGCCGAGCGTGGCCGAGACGCCCCACAGGCGCAGCGCGCCGCCGCCAGCGGTAGCGATCCCGCGCAGGCGCGCCAGCGCAAGTTCCAGCAACACACCACGTTTGCTGCCCAGCAGTTCGTGCCACTCGTCGACGATTACCGCCTGAAGCGCTGCAAAGCGCTCGCTCGCATCGGCATAGCTCAACATCAGCGACAGCGATTCCGGCGTGGTGACCAGCGCATCGGCCTCGCCGCGCGCCAGTCGCGCGCGCTCCGCGCTGCCGCTGTCGCCGGTGCGGCGCAGCACCCGCCAGTTCAGCCCGAGGTCCTGCGCGAACTGCGCGATGTTGGCGTGCGTATCGGCGGCCAGCGCGCGCAACGGCGTGACCCACAGCACGCGCAGCGGCCGCGGCGATACACCGCGGCGCTTTGGCGGCGGCAGCGCCGGCGTCGGATCGGCAGCCTGCCGCGCCAATGCGGCGAGCACCGGACCGCCCCATGCAGCCAGCGTCTTGCCGCTGCCGGTGGGTGCGTGGATCAGGCCGCTGCGACCCGCGCGCCAGTGCTTCCAGACCTCGCGCTGGAAGTCTGCGGGCGTCCAGCCGCGCCCAATGAACCACGATTCGATCTGCAACAGTGCCGCGCTGTAGCGCGCGTCATCCTGCGCGACGCTCATGCGCCTGCGCTGGCCATCGACTGCAGCGTCTGCAGGCGATCGGCTTGCGTGGCGGGCTTGTCCTCGCGCCAGCGCAGGATGCGCGGAAAGCGCACCGCCACGCCGGACTTGTGCCGCGTCGAGCGCGCGACGCCCTCGAACGCAAGTTCGAACACCTGCAGCGGCTCGACCGAGCGCACCGGGCCGAAGCGCTCGCGCGTATGCGCGCGGATCCAGCGGTCCAGCCGCGCGATTTCTGCATCGTCGAGGCCGGAATAAGCCTTCGCCACCGGCACCAGGGTCTCGCCATCCCACACCGCGAAGGTGTAGTCGGTGTAGAGGTTGGATCGTCGACCATGACCGGCCTGCGCGTAGATCAACACCGCATCGAGAGTGAACGGCGAGACTTTCCACTTGTACCAGTCGCCGCGCCGGCGGCCTGTCTGATAGGCCGAGTCGCGACGCTTGAGCATCAGGCCTTCGACGCCCTGCGTCCGGGCTTGCTCACGTGCGGCGACCAGAGTCTGCCAGTCGTCGGCCTCAATGGTGGGGGAGGCCAGAAGCACGCTGGGATTCGCTGCGTCCTGCAGCGCGATGCCGAGCAGCCGTTTGCGCTCATCCAGTGGCAAAGTGCGCCGATCGGTACCATCGAACTCCAGCAGATCGTAGGCCACGAAAGCCACCGGAGCCTCGGTGAGCGAACGCGCGCCAGGACGCAGGCGACCGATGCGTTTCTGCAGCAGGTTGAACGGCAGCGGCCGGCCATCGCGCCAGGCGAGAATCTCGCCATCGAGTACGCAACCGCCCGGCAGCGCAAGGGCTGCGCGCTCGATTTCCGGAAAGCGACCGTCGAGGCGCTCCTCGCCGCGCGACCATACCGCGACCGTGTCGCCGCGGCGGATCAGTTGCGCGCGGATGCCATCCCACTTCCATTCGGCAAGCCATGCGGTGCATGTGCCGAGCGCTTCTACCGGCTGCTCCAGCGCCGAGGCAAGGAAGAAAGGGTAGGGCTGGTCGCTGCGGTCGTCGTCGGTGGCAGCATCCGCCGTCAGGCGTGCCCACGATGCCGGCGTCGGCTCCCAGCTGCCGGCGAGGCGCTGCGCGATGCGGTCGGCGGGCAAATCGAAGGCCTGCGCGATCGCGAGCACCACCAGCCGCTGCGCGACACCGACCCGCAGGCCGCCGGTCAGCAGCTTGTTGAGCACATAGCGCTGCTCGTCGCCGAGGGTTTTCCACCAGTCCAGAATGCGCTCGTCGCGCACCTCCGGCGCCAGCGTGGGCAACTCGCGCAGCGCCGCTACCCATGCATGCAGCGGCCGTTCCGGCACGTCCTGCGGATTGCCGTGGGTCAGCAGGGTGATGGTCTCGGCCAGATCGCCAACGTGTGCGTAGCTGTCTTCCACCAACCATGCGGGATAGCCGCTGGCGCGGCCGAGCAGCTCGCGCAGCAGTGCCGAGCCTGCGATGCGCTTCAGACGCTCGCCGGCAAGGAACCACAGCGCCCACGCCGCATCGGCGGCCGCAGCGTGCGTGAAGTACGCTGCCATCGCCGCCACCTTGTCGCGCGTCGCGGTGCTGGCGTCGAGTTCGGCATACAGCGCGGCGAATGCCTTCATGCAGGTGCGGTCTCTTCGCTTCCGAACGGTGTTCGCAACGGCGCGGCATCGATTCCCTGCTCGCGCAGCCACGCCACGTAGGCGTCGGTATTGCCATGGGTGGCCAGCACGCGGCGTGCGCCGCACTCGCGCGCTGTCGCTACCAGTGCTGGCCAGTCGGCGTGGTCGGACAACACGAAGCCGCGATCGTGCCCGCGTCGCCGCCGATTGCCGCGTACCTGCATCCAGCCGGAGGCGAACGCGGTCGAGGCGTCGCGGAAGCGACGCATCCACGGCGTGCCCTCGGCCGATGGTGGCGCCAGGATCAGGGCGCCGGCGAAGTCGCGTCCGCGCGCGGCCTCGCTCACCGCCTCGGTGTGCAGCATCGCCACGCCCGCCTCGCGATAGCGCTGTACCAACTCGACCATCGCGCCGTGCAGGTACGCCGGCCGGTCCACCCGCAGGGCCAGCTCCGCGAGCAGCCGCTGCGCCTTGCCCAGTGCATAGCAAAACAGCACCGCGGGCACCCGCCGCGCCGCGCAGCGGTCCCACCATGCGATCACCTCGCGCGTAACCTGCTCGGCGCTGGGCCAGCTGTAAACGGGCAAGCCGAAGGTCGACTCGGTGATCAGGGTGTCGCAGGGCAGCAGTTCGAACGGCGCGCAGGTCGGGTCCGGATCGCGCTTGTAGTCGCCGGTGACCACCCACACCTGACCCGCATGCTCCACCCGCACCTGCGCCGAGCCGAGGATGTGCCCGGCCGGATGCAGGCTGACGCGGGTGGTCCCGAGCGCGATCTGCGCGCCGTAGTCGAGCGCGTCGATGCTGGCATTGGCGCCCAGCCGTGCGTGCAGCAGACCGAGGCCGGCGCGAGTACCAAGATAGTGCGCCGAACCGCTGCGCGCATGGTCGGAATGCCCGTGCGTGATCACTGCCCGCGGTACCGGTCGCCACGGATCGATGTGGAAATCGCCGGCAGCGCAGTACAGGCCTTCAGGGCGCAGTTCGATCAGGGCAGGCTCGGGCATGCACCATTGTCGCCGCTGGCGGTGAAGCGGGTGTGGGGCAGCGCGTTTTGCCATACTTCAGGGATGTTCAGCCGCATACGGAATCGACGATGATCGCCTTGCTGGGAGTACCGTGGGATGGCGGTTCGTCGTTCGAACGCGGGGCCGCGGCAGGACCGGCTGCGGTGCGCGCGCGACTGCACAGCGCGGCCGGAAACGGGCACGCCGAATCGGGTCGCGATGCGCTGGCCGCGTTGATCGACTGCGGCGACGCCGAACTGCCGCACGACGAAGCGCAAGCGCTTGCGGCGATCCAGCTCGCTGCCGAACAGGCCGCGGTCGAGGGTCCGGTGCTGGCCATCGGTGGCGATCACAGCGTGACGCTGCCCTTGCTGCGCGCAGCGGCGCGCCGCCACGGCCCGTTGAACGTGCTGCATATCGATGCCCACCCGGACCTGTACCCGGAGCTCGATGGGCGTCGCTTCAGCAACGCCTCGCCGTTCGCGCGCGGGCTCGAAGAGGGGCTGATCGCTGCGCTGATCCAGCTTGGCATCCGCGCCAACACGCCGCCGCAGCGCGCGATGGCGCAACGTTGGAACGTGCTGCAGTTCGGCCCCGACGCGATCGCGGATTTCGCTCCGGCAAGCCTGTTCGCGCCGCTGTACATCTCGATCGACATCGATGGCTTCGACCCCGCGTTCGCGCCGGGCGTGGCGCATCCGGAGGCCGGTGGCCTGCTGCCGCGGCAGTTGATCGGCCTGTTGCAGCGGCTTCCCGTCGCATGGGTCGGCGCCGACGTGGTCGAGGTGCTGCCCGCGCGCGACAGCAGCGGCATCACCGCGACGCTGGCGGCCAAGCTGGTCAAGGAGCTGGTGGATGCGAATCTGGTCGTGCGCGGGTAGCCGCATGCGGCGCGGCGTTACGACGCTTTCCAACGGGATTCGTACACATCGAGGCGGCGATCGTTGCGGTTTTGCACGGTGCCGGACGCGCGCGCGCTGCAACTCGGCGAAGTCCAGATCGGCGACCACGATCGTTACGATTGCTGTGGGCGATGCTGGCCGGGCCGTCGAGACGCAGCGGTTGCGCCGACAGCAGCTCGGCGGTGACGTATTCCGGAAACACCACGAAGCGCGCGCGATAGTCGGCGGCGATCCGCACCTGCTCGGCGAAGCGCCCGGCCCACTGCTCGAACGAAGCGACCCGATCGAAGCGCCACTGCACGCAGGCGATGCGCAAGCGCTGGCTCATCGCGCGAGCTATGCGGTGAGTACCGGCGAATGGAACTGCAGGCGGGCGAGCTCTGCGTACAGACCACCCTGGGCGAGCAGCTCGTGGTGACGCCCCTGCGCGATGATCCGGCCGCGGTCCATCACCACGATGCGGTCGGCCTTGAGCACGGTCGCGAGTCGATGCGCGATGACCAGGGTGGTGCGATTTTCCATCAGGCGCTCAAGTGCTGCCTGGATCACCGATTCGCTCTGCGCATCGAGGGCCGAGGTGGCTTCATCCAGCAGCAGGATCGGCGCATTCTTCAAGATCGCGCGCGCGATCGCCAGGCGCTGCTGCTGGCCGCCCGACAGCCGCACGCCGCGCTCGCCGAGGAAGGTGTCGTAGCCCTCCGGCTGCGCTTCGATGAACTCGTTCGCCTCGGCCGCGCGCGCGGCGGCGCGTACTTCCTCGTCGCTGGCCGACTGGCGTCCGATGCGGATGTTGTCCGCAGCGCTCGCGCCGAAGATCACGGTGTCCTGCGGCACCAGCGCGATGGCGCCGCGCACGATACCCAGTGGCAGGTTGCGCAGATCCTGGCCGTCGAGCGTGATGCGACCGTGCTGCGGGTCGTAGAAGCGCAGCAGCAGCTGGAACACGGTGCTTTTACCGGCACCGGACGGGCCGACCAGGGCCACGGTTTCGCCAGGCCGGATGTCCAGGCTGAAGTCATCCAGCGCCGCGGTATCGGGCCGTGACGGATAGTTGAAGCGCACGTTCTCCAAGCGCAACCCGCCGCGGATCGGCGGCACCAGGGTCGCCGGTACCTGCGGGTCGGCGATGGTGGGCTGACTGCCCAGCAACTCGCCGATCCGCTCCATCGCACCGGCCGCGCGCTGCACGTCTCCCCACACCTCGACCAGCGCACCGACCGAGCCTGCCACCATCACCGCGAAGAGCAGGAACTGCGCGAGCTCACCGGCCGCCATCGCACCGGACAGCACCTCCCGCGCGCCGACCCACAGCACGCCGGTGATCGCGCCGAACACCAGCAGGATCACCACCGCCGTGAGCTGGCTGCGCATCGCGATGCGGCGGCGCGCGGTAGCCAGGGTGCGCGCCACCACCTCGCCAAAGCGCGCCGACATGGTCGATTCGCGGGTGAAGCTCTGCACGGTATGTATCGCGTTCAAGGTTTCGCTGGCCATCGCCGAGGTGTCGGCGATGCGATCCTGGCTCTGCCGCGACAGGCCGCGCACCCGCCGACCGAACAGGATCATCGGCACGATCACCAGCGGGATCACCAACCCCGCATAGCCGGCCAGCTTCGGGCTGGTGAACACCAGCAAGACCGAGGCGCCGATCAGGGTCACCGCACTGCGCACCGCGATCGATGCGCTGGAGCCGACCACGGTCTGCACCAGTTCGGTGTCGGTGGTCAGGCGCGACAGCAGCTCGCCGGTGCGGGTGGTCTCGTAGAACGACTGGTCGAGCGAAAGCAGCCGGTTGTACACGCCCTGGCGCAGATCGGCCGCGACCTTCTCGCCCAAGGTGCTTACGAAGTAAAAACGCAGCGAGGTGGCGATCGCGAGCACGATGGCGACCCCCAGCAGGACCAGGAAGGCGCGATCCACGAAGGCCGCATCGGCTGCCGAAAAGCCATCGTCGATCATGAAGCGCACCGCAATCGGCAGCACCAGGGTAGCGGCCGATGACAGGGTGAGGAACGTCAGCCACGCCCCGATCAGGCCGCGGTAGCGGCGCACATAAGGCAGCACCGACGAAAGCGGCTTGAGGCCCTGCTGGCTCTTCGGGCGCGCTTCGGTGTCGCTCATCGGGTGCTTCCCATGCCCACCGCCAGACAGCGCGAGGCAAACGTGGCCGGATCGGTCGTGGCAAACCGGCCCATGCGCGGGCGAACATGCCGGGGTGCGGGCACGGACAGGATGCAGCCCACCATCGGGCCGAGAGGTTGTCTTGCAGCAAGGTTCAAGGCAGCAGGTTCTTCAGGTCGTCCGGAACGGGCTCATCCGGATACACGGCGCGGAACTGCGCGAGTGCATCCGCTGCGCGGCGGGTATCGCCCTGGTCGCGCATACGCCGGATGGCGTCGAGCCATTCTAGCGGGCTGAGCGTCTGTGGTATGGACCGGGTAGAGCCCGCGTCATCGTCATTTGCCAGGATTTCGTTCTCGGTCGGCTCTGGAACGCTGTCCGCCTGTGGCGCGGGTTTGGCCAAGGCATCGATTGCAGTGCTCTGCGTGCCGTCCGCGCCGCCCTCCACCGCACGCGCCGTGGACTTGCGCAACATCGACGCTGCCGGCGGTGCTGCTGCCGCCTCTTGTGCGGGTGGTGCCGGTGGTGGTGCTTCCGGCGCGGCGGCTGCGAGGGGTGCTGGAACCACCGCACGCGGTGGCGCCTGTGCGCGATATGGCTGGCGCGACTGCTGGGCGCTCCCCGCCGTCTCGTCCTGCATCGATCGTTGCCGCTCGGAGCGGTCTTGCCGCGTCGCCGACTCCCCCTTTTGCTCCGCGGCCACAGGTTGCACGTCCCTGCTGTCTGGCCTTGGTGCCGAATTGTCCGCGGACTTGGATCCGGCGTCAGCTGCCAACGGCGTGCTTTCGGCAACCGCGCCGACGACCGCCTCTGCCCCCGCCTCCGGCCGGCTATCGATCGGCGATAAGGGTGCTGTGCCCAGCGTGTTCTCGCGCATCTGCCAGCCGGTGCCGACCGCCAGCGTCAGTACCGCCGCGCTAGCGAGACCCGCAACCCAGCGCGATCGCGCCGGCCGCACCGTTGCCAGTGCGGCACGGGCATGCGCGAGTACCGCAGCGTCGAGTGCCGCCGGCGGTTCCGGCCGCGGCAGGGCGCGGTAGGCCTCGAGCAGGCGTTTCTCGTCGATTTCGCTGGGGTCGGTCATGGCGTCAACAACTCCCGCAGGCGCGCCATTGCATAGCGCAGGCGCGATTTCGCGGTTTCGCGCCCAACGCCGGTCGCCTCGGCAATTTCCTCGATGCCGAGCCCCGCCTCGGCGCGCAGCAGGAACGCCTCGCGCTGCTCGTCGGGCAGGGCCTCGAGCGCGCGCTGCAGTCGCCGGCGCTGTTCGAATTGCGACCATTGGGCATCGGGGCGGTCTTCCTCAGGCGCATCGAGCGCGGCCAGTGCGGTCTCCGGATCGGGTTCGGCCGGCCGCTGGCGGCGCCAGTGGTCGACCATCAGGTTGTGGGCAATCTGCAGCAACCAGGTGGAAAACTTCGCCTGCGGCTGCCAGCGCAGGCGGGCAGCCACCACCCGCACCCAGGTCTCCTGGAACAGCTCCTCGGTGGCGGCCTGCTGCTTTAAACTACGCAACAGGTAGCGGAACAGCATGCCCTTGTGCCGCAGGTACAACGCCTCGAAGGCGGCTGCATCGCCGCCAACCCAGGCCTGCATCAGGGATTCGTCGCTGCGCTCCATACTCACCAAAGCAAGCCTACGCGAATTCCTGCTGGCCGTTCAGGTCATCAAACGTGCCACGCAGCGGTTTGGGGTTAAACGCCCGGGGGTGGCGCCCGCGGCTTGTTACACTCGCGTGCACGCGATCTCTGGATTGTCATGGCCGCTATCCGACCAGGCCCGACTGTGGCGCAGCACCCGGTGCAATCCGATCCGGATTCCGATTCGCGGGCGCTGCTGCGTGCCGTGGGAATCGAGTCGCTGGTGGCGACCTGCGAAGCCATCCTGGCCCGATTGATGTCCTCCCGGCAGGTTGTTCTGGTATGGGCGACCTGCAGCGATGCGGACGATCGCGCGGCGTGGCGTTGCACGACCGGCGCGCCGACGGCCACCCAGCTGGCGCTGGCCGATCGCGCGATGCGCAGCGGTAGCGTGAGCACTGGCGATCTGCAGGATGGCACCTGCAACCATGCGCGAATGCTAATCGAACGCGGCGACGATGGTTTCGTGGTGATGCTGTGGACGCAGCCGGCGCTTGAGACCTCGCACGCGACCCTGCTCGATGCCGACACCGCGGCACCCATCGTCGCCGCGCTGCGCTTGCACTTGGGCCTTGAGAACCTGCGCCGTTCGGTTACGCGTCTGGCTCAGGCCGAGCGGCTGCAGCGCGCGCTGTTCGCGATCGCCGAGATGGCCAGCGCCGATCTCGACATGCCGGACATGCTGCGTGGTGTGCACGGCATCGTGGGCAGCCTGATGTACGCCGAGAATCTTTTTATCGTGCTGTACAACAGCGCGCGCGAAACCTTGCGCTTCATCTATGTGGTCGATCGCTTCGACCGTACCTTCATCGATCCCGATGAGGAGGTGCCCGCCGCGCGCTTGGCCAACAGCCTGACCCTTGGCATGATTCGTCTGGGGCGCTCGCTGCATGGCCCGTCCGGCGACGTGCGCACGCTGCTCGGCGTGCAGCGCGACGAGTCGCTCGGCCCGGACAGCGAGGACTGGCTCGGCGTGCCGATGGTGCGCGCAGGCGAAGTGCGCGGTGCGATCGTGGTGCAAAGCTACGATCAGGCGCAGGCGTTCAGCGAGCAGGATCGGAACCTGCTGTCGTATGTCGCGCAGCACATCCTGACTGCGGTCGAGCGTAAACAGGCGCATGAAGAACTGGAGCGCCGGGTCGCGCAGCGGACCTCGGACCTTGCACGGGCCAACGAACACCTCACGTGGGAAGTCAGCGAGCGCCAGCGCGGCGAGCGCCTGCAGGCCGCGTTGTTCCGCATCGCCGAACTGTCGAGCACCGCCGACACGCTGGAGCACTTCTATCGCGACGTGCATGCGATCGTCGGCGAGCTGCTCTACGCGCGCAACTTCTACATCGCGATCGTGAGCGCCGATGGCCTCGAGCTGGACTTTCCCTATTCCGTCGACGAGCACGATCGCTCGCGGCCGCGGCGCAACCTGTCCAAGGGCATTACCGAATACGTCCTGCGTACCAACCGCGCCCTGCTGGCCGATCGCGATGCGATCGCCGCGCTGAACCAGGCCGGGCAAGTGCAACCCCTTGGAACCCGTTCGACGTATTGGCTGGGTGTGCCCTTGCCGGGTGATCTGGGCCCGCTTGGCGTGCTGGCCGTTCAGAGTTACTCCGAAGACCATGTGTTCGGAGCGCGCGACCAGGAGCTGCTGGCCTTCGTTGCCCACCACATCGCACAGGGTTTGCAGCGCAAGCGCGCGCAAGCCTCGCTCAAGGCCGCGTGCGCCGAGCTCGAGCAGCGGGTCAGCGAGCGCACCCACGAGTTGGCCGACGCCAATCGCGAGCTGCGCGACCAGATCGGCGAGCGTGAGCGCGCGGAGCTGCGCCTGACCCACCAAGCCCAGCACGACGCACTGACCGGGCTGCCCAACCGTGCCTACCTGCTGGATCGCCTGACCCACGCCCTGGCCCGCTACCAGCGTGATCGGCGCCGGCATTTCGCGGTGCTGTTCCTCGACCTCGACCGCTTCAAGGTGATCAACGACTCGGTCGGGCATCTGGTCGGCGACGAGATACTGAAGGAAGCCGGTGCGCGGATCGCGGCCGCGCTGCGCGCGCCGGACATGGTTGCGCGCCTGGGTGGCGACGAGTTCGCGATCCTGCTCGAAGACATCGCCGGCGAGCACGATGCGCTCAGCGTCGCGCGGCGGGTGATCGAATCGCTCGGCGAGCCGATGCGGGTCGGCGGCAAGGAGCTGTTCACTTCGGCCAGCGTCGGCATCGCGGCATCGCATCCGCGCTACGTGCGCGCCGAAGAACTGCTGCGCGACGCCGACGTGGCGATGTACCGCGCCAAGGCCAGGGGCCGCCAGCGCTATGAAGTGTTCGACGAACAGCTGCACAGCGAGGCGCTGAAGCTGCTCGATCTGGAGGGCGATCTGCGCCGCGCCATCCTGCGCAACGAATTCGAGCCGCATTTCCAGGCGATCGTCGACCTGCGCAGCGGGGTCACGGTCGGTTACGAGGCGCTGCTGCGCTGGCGGCACAACGAGCGTGGCCTGCTGCTTCCGGGCGACTTTCTCGACGTGGCGGAAGACAGCGGGGCGGTGGAGCAGATCGACTGGCAGATGTTCGATCTGACCTGCCGCGAGATTCCGCGCCTGACCGACGAGAACACCTACGTTTGCATCAACGTTTCGGCGCGCCACTTCCGCTCGCCTGACCTCGCCGATGCGGTGTTGGCGTTGCTGCGCGTGCGCGGCATTGCGCCGTCGCGGATCCGGCTGGAAGTCACCGAGGGCGCGCTGCTCGAAAATCCCGACCAGATCCGGCGCACCCTCGAGCGGCTGCGCGACGCCGGCGTACTGGCCCAGCTCGACGATTTCGGCACCGGCTATTCGTCGCTGTCGTATCTGCACCGACTCCCGATCCACTGTCTGAAGATCGACCGCAGCTTCATCACCGACCTGACCCCGGGCGGCGGTGGCAGCAGCGTTGCGGTGGTGCGCGCGATCCACGCGCTGGCCAACTCAATGGGCCTGGAAGTGATTGCCGAAGGCATCGAAACGGAGTTGCAGCGCGACGCGCTGCTCGATATGGGCGTGGTGTTCGGCCAGGGGTTCCTGTTTGCGCGACCGCAGGCGGCGGGTGTGCTGCTCGGTACCGTCGCTGAAACCGGGGTCTGAAACCGGGGTCAGAGTACGGTTTCCTCGCCGAATCGTGGCTGTCTCGGATTGCCGCTGTGCCGGTTTGCCACGATGCATGCGACCAGATTCTCGCGGTTCGCAGATTCTCGCGGTCAGGATGAACGCAAAACCCGTGTCGTCTCGATCGACCGGGACAGCCGAGCAGGCGAGCAGTCTGACGCCGCCCGCCAGTTGCGCAGCAGGCAGAAGCGCGCCGCGTGGCGGAAATCAGCGTCAGTACTCAACAGTGTCAAGTCATGGCGGATCCATAGCTGGGCGATCACTGCGTCGATGGTGGCCATCTGCACGCCTTTGCGCCGACAATGATTGCGCAATTCGGCAGCCTCGACGTGGTCGGTGCGATCCGGGCTGATGAAGGGTAGTGCCGAAAAATGCTGAAGCAGGCGGTCGCGAGACTTCGCAGGCTCATCGGGATGCCTTCTCGCTGCCTGGTGCCGACCCACGCTTGCGCTCCTTCTTGTCGTCGTATCCCGGATCCCACTCCAACTTGCCCATCAGTTCGAGCAGCCCGCGTTGCCGCCGGCGGGCGATGAACGCTTCCAGCGCCAGCGTCACCACCGCGTTCTTGGTGCTTACGCCGCTGACGTCGAGCGCGCGCTCGATCAGCGCAGGATCTATCGAAAGATTCGTAGCCATGTGTGACCTCCTACACAGCAGTCTCCACATGGGTGCAAAGACCGACCAGCGCGGTTAGGTGGGCTTAGCCCGAGAAGGATGCACTGAACGCAGCCGTGCGCATCGATCGCAGAGCTTATCGCCGGTGCCGGCACGCCGGATCAGCGACGACGCAACCTTTTGTAGACCCTATCGCGCTTCGCCAGCGGCGCGACGTCGATGCTGTCTGCCGTGATGCAGCTACGCCGAATCCACGAGCTTTTTCGCGTCTTCAGAGCACGGGTTTTCGCGTAGCGCGAGCAGCTTGCGTGCGAACTGCAGGCGGTGCTTTTCGAGGACGCGACGCAGCAATTTCTCAGCGTCGCGCGACAGGTTCAAGACTCGCATTCACAAGTCCGATGAGCAGGGCCACAGACGCCTCCGGTCCGATCATCCTTCGTTTGTGCGCGGCATCCGCGCGACGCACGAGCTGCGCCTCCTCGAGCGCCATCAGGCGTTCGAAAGTCGCCGCAGGAACTATGTAGGCGCGAGCACGTGCATGGCTGGTGCGTTTCACGGGACCGCTCATCGCCCGATCAAGGACCGTGCCGGTCTCGTTCTTCAGTTGGGTAGCTGTGAAGCTGGGAAGTTCGTTCGTGGATTCGTTCAAGGCTGGCTTGGTTGACTTGATTGAAAGGGCATGCGGGATCGCGGGTCGCCCCAGTGACACCGAGCCGATGGACGACAGATCGCGCACATCGCGCAGCGCCAACGACCCGCCCGGGCCAACCATCACCAGCGCACGGGTGGCAGCAGGCGCGGTTGCCACTGCAAAAGCCTGCGGGCCAGGTGACGCGAAATGCGCGTACTCGGGCCCGAGGAGGCTTCGCGGCAACGAAACGCGCGCGCAAGCTCCGATAACCTATTCGGCCGAACCATCTGCATCGAGATCTATCGCATCGATTCGATACAGCGGTGACTCCGCTGGGCCATCCGGAATTGAACCGGTCTTGAATCCCGTCAGTGCGTCGAGTTCGACCATTGCGACGTGGGTCGCGGCCGAAGCGATTCGGTGAGTACCAACGGGTGGAGAATGGACGCGGTCTGCGCTGGCGTTGGCCCGTCCGATCGGTGACAGCCAGAAGTCGTCGTAGCGATTGTCGAACGCTCCGATCACGACTTGTCCTGCAAAGGTGTTGGCATCGATGGTCTCGCGGTTGCCGACGCCGTACGCGCTGACGGACCAGACGATTTCGAGCGAGTTGTCGGTGTCGAGTTTTCGCCAGTGTCGAGCGTCGGGCTCAGCAGCAGCAGGAGAGCGAGACGCCCGGCGTCAAACAAAACGCGCTTCAGTTGGGCGGCGGGTGGCTTTGACGTGTTCGACTGACTCCCGCAGCGCTTCCAATGCGCGCTCCCCGTTGCCTTCGGCGCTGGGTTCAAGATAACGGCGAATATCGGCTTCCGCACCCAACACGATTACACACTGGCGGTTGAGCGTGCCTTGCCGCCGCCTGCCGTGATCCTGCTCACACTGCGCCAACCGCTGGATATCGCCAGCCGACCTGAGCTTTTCCTCAAAAAGGTGAGGGATCGTGCAGAACCCGACAGCTCGGCTCTCTGCCGCACCGACCCTTCAATTGGGCTCAAACCCATTGGCGAAAATAAGCTCAGACGGCACAAAAATATAGGCTGCGCCGGCATCGGAAGCCGAATTGTTGGCCTGATCGCCATTAACGCCGGTGGCGCTGCTGCGCTCGAACCACGCCCCGACCACCACGGTGTCGCCGGACACCGCGACTGACTGGCCGAACTGATCACCGGCATCGGTGTTGGAGGGCTTCAGATAAGCCTGCTGGCTCCAGACCCCGGCACTGCGCACAAACAAATAGGCCGCACCGGCAGTGCCGGCCGCGTTGTTGCCCTGATCGCCATTGATACCGGCAGCGTTGCTACTCTCACCATTCGCCCCGACCACCACGGTGTCGCCCGACACCGCGACCGAGGTGCCAAACTCGTCATTGGCATCGGTGTTGGATGCCTTCAGATAAGCCTGCTGGCTCCAGTTGCCCGCACTGCGCACAAACACATAGGCCGCGCCGGCGCTCTCGGCCACGTTGTTGGAGGCGGCGCCATTGATGCCGGTGGCGTTGCTGTCCTCAAACCGCGCCCCGACCACCACGGTGTTGCCAGACACCGCAACTGAGGAGCCAAACCAGTCATTGGCATCGGTGTTGGAGGCCTTCAGATAAGCCTGCTGGCTCCAGACGCCGGCATTGCGCACAAATACATAGGCCGCGCCGGCGTTCTCGGCCACGTTGTTGGAGGCGGCGCCATTGATGCCGGTGGCGTCGCTGTCTTCAAATCGCGCCCCGACCACCACGGTGTCGCCGGATGCTGCAACGCTAAAGCCGAACTGGTCATTGGCATCGGTGTTGGAGGCTTTCAGATAGGCCTGCTGGATCCAGACGCCGGCGGTGCGCACGAATAAATAGGCCGCGCCAGCACCGGAAGCCGCGTTGTTGGCCTGAGACCCGTTGACGCCGGTCGCGTTGCTGGCTTCACGCCGGGCCCCGACCACCACGTTGTCGCCGGACACCGCGACCGCGGTGCCGAACCAGTCAGAGGCATCGGTGTTGGATGCCTTCAGGTACGCCTGCTGGCTCCAGACGCCAGCCGTGCGCACGAACACATAGGCCGCACCGGAATTGCTCGCCGCATTGTTGGAGGCAGCGCCATTGACTCCAGTGGCGTTGCTGTCCTCAAACCATGCCCCTACCACCACGGTGTCGCCGGACACCGCGACCGACCAGCCGAACAGGTCAGCGACATCAGTGTTGGATGCCTTCAAATAAGCCTGCTGGCTCCACACGCCTGCATTGCGCACAAACACATAGGCCGCGCCGGCATCGTTTGTCGCGTTGTTGGTTTGATCGCCATTGACGCCGGTGGCGTTGCCGTCCTCACGCGACGCCCCGACCACCACGGTGTCGCCGGATACCGCGACCGAGTAGCCGAACTCGTCAAAGGCATCGGTGTTCGATGCCTTCAGATACGCCTGCTGGGCCAGCGGATCGATGGTGATCGGATAGCGCGCGCCGCGCGCATCGACGCTTAGCGCCAACAGATCGCCGGCGGGTGCAAACGCCGCATCGAGC
>Ga0136636_10000550_pt1 | contig 19565 bp, 13 predicted proteins | sample AntDrymUQ8522106_2_FD_104653 | JGI IMG/M metagenome (GOLD analysis project Ga0136636, IMG submission 104653) | Polar desert sand microbial communities from Dry Valleys, Antarctica - metaG UQ852 (21.06) | ecosystem: Environmental > Terrestrial > Soil > Desert | place: Antarctica: Dry Valley... | reverse complement strand
TTTCTTCACCGCGGGCCACAGACTTTCAGGCACATAAGCCCTTGAAGCAGCCGAACATTTTTGCCCCTGGTATTCGAAAGCACCACGCACCAAAGCTGTTGAAACCTCATCAACCTTAGCACTTGAATGAACAAGCACAAAATCCTTGCCTCCCGTTTCACCAACTATACGCGGATACGAACGGTAATTCGCCAGGTTGGCCGAAGCGCCCTGCCAGAGTTTGTTAAAAGTGCCGTTGCTGCCTGTAAAATGCAGACCGGCAAAGTTTTTATCAGCAATTACCTGGTTCCCAACAGCCGATCCCTGGCCGGGTATAAAGTTGATTACGCCATCGGGCAAACCTGCTTCCTTAAAAACCTGCATAAGTATGTAGTTCGAAAGAATTGAAGTGGTTGCCGGTTTCCAGATGGTAGTGTTGCCCATAAGTACGGGAGCCATATTCAGGTTTGAAGCAATTGCCGTAAAATTAAATGGCGTAACCGCGAACACAAAGCCTTCGAGCGGACGATATTCAAGGCGGTTGATGATTCCCGGATCACTATGCGGCTGCTCATTGTATATATCGGAAATGAAATGAGCATTGAAGCGCAGGAAATCAATAGTTTCGCAGGCAGCATCAATTTCGGCCTGATAGGCACTCTTGCTTTGCCCCAGCATAGTAGCAGCATTGAGCAGCATGCGGTATTTTTTCGAAAGGAGTTCAGCAATTTTAAGTGTTATCGAAGCTCTTTCGAACCAGGAAAAAGATTCCCATTCACGATGCGCTTTAAGTGCGGCATCAATGGCCATTTTCACTTCCTTTTCACCTGCCTTATGATAAGTAGCCAGCACATGACCATGGTCGTGGGGCATGGCTATAGTACCCGTATTATTTGTATAAACCTCTTTACCCCCGATTATCAAAGGAATTTCCAGTTGTGAGGAACTTAAGCGATCGAGTTCAGCCTGCAGATCTTTTCGGTCGCGCGAACCAGGTGCATATGCTCTGATAGGTTCGTTTGCAGGGTAATCAAATACAAAAACAGCGTTATTCATTTCAGATTTCTATGTAATTGTTGATTTTAAAAATGTAATCGATAATTCTTTGTCATCCTATTGATGAAAGAATCTATAAAGAACAGGAAAAACATATATAATGTTCAGTTGTTTGTATCTTTACACCGAATTTCCGAAGGCATTATTATCCGGCAATTTTCAATTTAATTAAAAGATCAGGTCATGAATTACTACATAGTTACAGGGGCTTCGCGCGGAATCGGTGAAGCATTAACACGCAAACTTATCGTACCGGGCAATACCATATTTGCCGTATCCAGGACCATGAACGAAGACCTGGTGGAACTTGCTTCATCTTTAAATGTACCCTTATACTATTTCGAAGCAGATCTGACTTTACGGTTGGAAGCAGAAACGTTTATCAATGATGTTTTCGAAAAAATTAACCTCACCGGTTCCGATCGTATCGCATTAATCAACAATGCCGGAATGCTGCAACCTGTAGCACCGGTAAAAGCCACCAATTTCGCTTTGGCTGAAAAACATCTGCATCTTAATTTGCTCACACCATTGATCCTGAGCTCGGTATTTACAGCCAGAACTGCTTCAGTTGCTATTCCGAAAGTGATCCTGAATATTTCATCCGGGGCTGCATTTTATCCTTATAGTGGATGGAGTGTGTATTGCAGTTCGAAAGCCGGCCTGGATATGTTTACAAAAGTGGCAGGTCTTGAACAGGACACGGAGCAATATCCCGTTACAATATATGCGCTGGCACCCGGAATTATCGAAACCGGCATGCAGGAATCCATCAGGGAATCAGATATTGCTGTTTTTCCTGACCGGGATAAATTTATCAGCCTTCATGAGGAAGGTAAACTGGCAAAACCCGATGATGTTGCCAACACTATACTCCGAACTATTTTTAATAACTCATTGGTTACCGGATCGGTTGTTACCATCGACCAGCTGAAAGAAATTATAAGCCACAAAGGCTCTACGCTTGTATAATTTCAGAACCCCTTTTAGTCCTATATAAAGCGTATGCTCGAAACTCTTAAAACGTTGGATGAGAACATTTTTCTTTATCTTAACGCTCAGCACAACTCATTTTTCGACCAACTCATGTGGCTTTTCAGCGACAGGTTTTTCTGGATACCGCTTTATGCATGGTTTCTGTGGTTGATATACAAAAAGTATCCAAAACATTACTGGACAGTCATCATAGCAATTATCCTGATGATTGCTGCTTCCGACCAGCTTTGTAACCTGGTTAAGGTAAGTGCAATGCGGCTCAGGCCGTCGCATGAACCACATCTACAGTCGTTAGTTCATGTTGTTAACGACTACCGTGGCGGGACGTATGGGTTTTGCTCCAGCCATGCATCAAATGCATTTGCAGTGGCATTTTTCATGATAACCATACTTGCCGGAGAACGGAAATATATCATACCGGTTTGCCTGGCGTATGCAATTCTTACAGCCTACAGCCGTGTTTACCTGGGCGTTCATTACCCGGGTGATATATTAACCGGAGCAATAATCGGATCTTTATTGGGTACAGGATTTGCATTTGCTCTTGCCAAATTGCGATCCCGCTATTTGGTTTCAAAAGCTTAATAACCGTATAACTTAGCTGTAAACTTTTCGACTTTTACAAAATAGGTGCATACTTCGCGCAAAGATGGTTCGCTATACTTAAAATCACGATCTGTATAATGCGACATTACGGTATTCATAAATTCAATCTTCTTTTCCAGGTCGTCGATAAACTCAACCTTTCCAAAAGCCAGCACAGAGCGGTATTTCATGCTATAGCTGCATGCCATCTGCTCGCTCTGGTAGCGCAGCTGATGATCGGTACTGAAAGCTATGCACACCGAAGGATTCTTCCTCAGAATATCAATCTTATGTCCTTTTTGCGATGAGTGGAGGAAAATCACACCATCGTGATACCCAAAATTAAAAGGAAGCACGTATGGAAGGTTATCTTCATCTACCATGCTTACATAGCATACCTGGCATTTATTGATTATTTCGTCAATTTCTTTCTGATCGGTGATAAAACGATGATGCATAAAAAAAGGGTTAGGGGTTAGGATTTAGGGACTTAAAATAACCAATTTGCTTTTCAGACGATATGGTTCAGTAGTCCAAATAAATAAATGCTATTGAACTACGAACTTCATACTTTGAATGCTTCCATTCTTAAGGGCAACTTTTAAAATGTAAACACCATTTTCAAGATTATTCAACGGGATTTGATTTTCAATTTTTACAATGGTAAAAACCTTTTTCCCTAACACATTATAAATTTCAATGCTCTTAATTTCGTCACTTTTTTGACTGTTTTTGAAATACAAGGTGTTGCTGAAAACATAAAAATTGCCCTTGGTATTGATTTTTTCATCCGGTACTTTCGTGGTGATATCTGAATATAAATCTAAAATTTCTGCATCGGATAATACCATATCATAAACTTTAACTTCATCAATTGAACCGGTGAAATAGCGCCCATAACCATAAAGCATGCCTATATAAATAGGATTTGAACCTGTTGTATTTATAGTGTGACCAAGATCTAAAAAATAGGTTGTATTTGCTAACAACATACCATCAGCATACATTTTAATATCCTGTATCCTGGTAGAGGTTCCATCATAAACTATAGTATAATAATGCCATTGATTTGCAGTGTTAAACTCTCTGATTAAAAGGGTACCTCCTACGCTTAAGGTAAGCCCGGTTAATGATTTTGAATTCAATCCTACCTCAATTCTATCGCCATAACCAAAACTACCTGCTGATTCGCCATAACTCAAAACAACATTCGACTGTTCGGTTGGTACTACATTCGTTTTTGCCCAAAAACTAATGGTTCTTGGTGAAGTTCCTGTCGGGCCAGGTTGTAAACATTGAATATAATCATTAATTCCATCAAATTCATATGCGCTGTTGGGCTTTCCAGATCGGTCGGCAGTTAAAGTTGCTCCGTTTACAGTTCCGTGGTTTAAACTTCCGCTTTCATCATTGGCATTGCCGTTAAACGGGTAATAGGCAACCATGTTTTTGTATTCATTTTTAATTTCCTCAATGGTTAATGCTTTATTAAACATTTTCAACTCATCCATACTTCCTTTAAAATATTCAGCACCATAATTTGCTGCGCCAATTGTTACCGGATCGGTAACCAATCCATAAGGACTTGTGGCCGTATTATGACTTGCCAAAGCACCGTTAATATAAACTTTCTTCGCATTTGCAGCATCCGAAACCACGGCAATATGATTCCATTGGTTTAAGATTAAAGGATTATCGGTAGTATTGGCAAAGTTTTTATATTCAAACTGGATATACCCGTTGGGTTTTATTCTTACTAAATAGTTTGTCGCATTTGCATAATTCGATTTCCCAACAATCATAACTGAGCCAGATGGAAATGCATCTGGTTTAACCCAAACTGAAAATGACAATTCATCAGAAGCATTTAAAATTGTATTTTGAGGAATTGTTATTACATCATTATTACCATCAAAAGAATATGCTTTATTGACATTGCCGGATCTATCGGTTGTTAAAGTTGCTCCGGAAACGGTTCCGTGATTGTTATTTCCACTAACATCATTGGCGTTGCCGTTAAAAGGGTAATAGGCAACAAGATTTTGCGCATTCGCGTAAAGCGCACAAAAAAACAGGATAGATAAGGTAATTCTTGCTTTCATAGTTTCAATTTTTTAGCTGGTTAAAATTTAAATCAATGATTGCCTGCTGACTACAGGCTACAACAGCAATTATATAATTTGTAAATATAGATAAATAAAGTTCAAATGGTGTTCAAAACATGATTTTTAACCTTTTGGCTATTCAACTGACTTTTAACACTTTCAACACCTGATCGGAAATACTTTTTCTGCGATACAACTTAAAATACTAAATTACATATTCAATTCTGACTTTGAAATGTTGGTATATCGTATGAAGCCTTGAATCAACTATGATTCCTTGATACCTTGCTTCGGTTTAGGATTGGCAATTGCTTCGAGAATCCATGTGATAACGGAAACTATAATAGAGAACAAAACCGCTGTAAAAAAACTGTCGATCGTAAAACCGTCAAGAGCTGAATCGACCAGCAAAATGATTCCTGCATTTATTACCAGCAGGAAAAGCCCGAACGTGATTAAAGTAACAGGAATGGTAAGTATAACAAGTATGGGCTTGAGAAAAGCATTGAGGAAACCCATTACCAAAGCTACAAGGATGGCAGTAGGGAACCCGTCCAGATAAACTCCGGAGAGTATCCATGCACCAAAGAAAACAGCCAGCGACGAAACAAGTAAGTTAAGGATGAACCGCATACGTTATGGTTTATTTAATCGGACAAATTTACTGAAAAAAGAAATTCGGTGAAATATTGCTTCTCAATCGGCAGGTAACCGAACCGGAAACCCAGGTCGAGGGGGAAAACAAACCGCAATATATAAAGGTCAGAAGTTATTTCAACACCGGTCGACTGAAGTTTCTGATTTTTACAATGTATCTTTCCGACTCCGCCATCGTAAAACAAATTCGCCTTCAGCCGTTTAAGATACACGAGCGGGCCAATCGAAAAATCGGGATAAGCAAAAGGAAACTTATAATTGAAAGCAAAGCAGGTTAACGTGTCTTTGTTTACCGATACATAACCACGGGGCAGGCTGATCTGGTTACTGTAAACGTACTCGCCAGGATTTTTAACCTGCCGGTTAACATCGAGTCTGATCCCGTGATGCTTCATCAATCCGGGAACATAAACACGGGCTCCACCCGAAATAATGCTTCCAAGGTTATTATCACCAAAAGGCGAATGACGGACACGCCCTGTGAGAACCTGCCCCCACCGGGGATAAAGGTCTTTGCCCGACTGCTTTATATACCGGTAGGCGTAGAAACTATAATCGAGGGTATTCATTGTTCCTGTAAGCTTATTCTCCCTTGGCGAAGTGTTGCCGGTGATATTATACCATGAGGTATGCAACCTCAGATTAAGGCCCTTGTAGTATTTACCACCGGTGAAAAGCAACGGCAAAGTGAAACCGCCACTGATAATCGACTCGTTAAAGTTGTACCGCACTGACGAATCTCCACCTGTATATGCGGTTCGGCCACCAAAGGAGGTGTTCAGATCAATAACAGGATACCAGGCCTGCCAACTGAAATCGGCTGTTACTCTACCGGTATTTTCATACATATCGTACTTATAGCCTATTACGGTTGTTGCCGTATTGAGTTCATTCTGCGACATGAACGAGATACCGGTTCCGTTTTCGCCAGCCATGTAGTTGATGTAAGCCGGTGCCCAACTATGGAAATTAAAGATATGCGCCATTTTTTTATAGGGTTGCGATTGATATTCCACATTAGCTGCCTTCAGTGTATCCGCAATACTTGCCTCTTCCTTTACCAGGTGCTTATATAAGGAAGGGGAAAAATCCCTGGTTTCAGAAAGCTTTTTCCAGGCAACGGGGTCAAAACCGGTTTCAGCCAGACTGTAACCTGCTGATGTATAATTAGAATAGACGATCTTTTTGCCATCAGGACCCGGATGCGCATTACTTGCCCCGTAATGAGCCGAAGTTACCTGGTAAACCTCATTGCTCTTCAAATCAATGGCATAAATGTTCTCAATCCCCGAAAATGAACCGTTAAAAAGCACATAACCGTTTGCAAAAACAGGATTCGATATTTCGGTAAAAGTGGAAGGCAACAAAGTAGTTACAGTTTTCTCCTTCAGATCAAATACAGCAATACTTTTTCCCTTTTCATCAAGTTGTGTAAAAACGATCTTGGTTCCATCAGCCGACCAGGATGGCGTCATATAAAAATCAGAATCCGACGCGATGATGGTTGCTGTTTCTTCGCCGCTTTTCACATCAATCAATACAATGGAGCTATGATTTGCCGGATCCACACTTACGGCAGCCAGCAATTGGCCACCGGGCGAAAATGAAGGAGCGAAATAGCGGCTCTTAAAGGTTAATGGTCTGGTTTTTTGAGTGCTGCCATCGAATAACATGATCACTGAATAATTTCGATGCTCCCAGCGGGGATCATTTATGGTTTCGGCCCAGGCGAGCAAATAATTATCCACCGCGGCGCTGCCATTGGATTTTAATGCCTGTTTATCACCTTCTGAAATCCGTGCTACCGAAAACATGTCGGAAGAAAAATATCCGGGTGTGGTTAAAATCTGTTTACGGCCATCAGCACCGGTAATCACGAAACGGGTAATATCATCGAGGCTGGTATACTCGGATACAACAAGTGAATCGTTGAGATAACGCGGATATTTATAATTTCCGTACTGCTTGTTATTGATTTCAGAAAGTTGCCTATAATCTGTTTTCACCGTTTGTGCATCCTGGTATTTCCACATGCTGTCCATATCAAGCATAGTTATCCGGTACAATTCTTCTTTCCTGAATCCGGTTGCCTTTTTCAATCCACTATTGAACGGGGTGATCATAAATGGCTTGCGTGCCACTTCATCGAGCGCTGTTATCCAGGCCTGGTAACCATATTTTCGTCGCACATTCGCAACAATCGAATAACCAAGTATATATTGATTGGGCACAAATGATTTATACGATCCGAATGCGGCCTTATCATAAGTATAGGCTCCTTTTTGGGAAACCTGTGCACGTAACAGCATTTCGAAATTGGGAATACGGCCCCGCCCTGCCGGGCCAAGAGCGGTTTCGGCACATACGGCATCGCCTTCCATAAACCAGGAAGGCACAAACAGCCCGTTGATTCCTGTGGCAGCCTGCTCGCCCAGCAGCCACGAAAGAACCCTGGTGAAACCCTGGTTTGTCCTGTCAATCTGTACCGCATGCCTGTATTCATGAACCATCAGTTGAGTGAGCCAGTCCTGTGCATCCATATCCTGGGGAGGGCAGGTAAACAATTCAATACGCTTTGGTGCCCAGATTGTAACAGCGTTAGGAGTTATGTTATAATTATGCAGAATCACAGGTACTCTTTTGGGCTTATAGCCAAGCGATTTACTTGCATGAAAATAAACAGAATCAGCGATTGGAGTCAGTTTTAGTGCTTTCTGCTCAAAATTTTCAGGATAGATAAGGCGGAAATTGGGTGTGCTTATCTGCCGCCATTTCAGCGATGCAGGATCCTGGCCAAGGTTATAATATTGTCCGAATAGCCATACAGGAAAAAAGATAACAGCAATGAAGCAAAAAAAACGCAGAAAATCAGCTGAACCCATTTAGCACACGATTAAGGCAGCAAATATAAAAAACAAGCGGGAGTAATTACTTACTCCCGCTGAAATACTGTAAAGATGAAAAACTTAAGATGAAAACTAAACTAAGTTGTAATCGCGAAATAAAGTACTTAATTCATCAAAACTAAATGGCTTTTGGGCATATCCGTCAACCCCGGCTTTCAGGCATTCTGCTTTATCTGGGTTAGTTGTTATGGCAATAATTGTGGTATGTCCTTTTTTCAGATAATCAAGTTCAATTTTACGAATCTCTTTTACTGCCTGCAGACCATCCATTTCGGGCATCTGAATATCCATGAGAATAAGATCGTATTCTTTGACTCTAAATCTGCTAACAGCTTCATTTCCGTTTTTCGCCACATCCACATCATGTCCGTTACGTCGCAGATAAAACGTTGTGATTTTCTCGATCATCTCATCATCTTCGGCTAGCAAAATATTAAGCTTTCTCATCAGGTCTTGGTTATTATAATTCCCCATTTATTTTTTCTATTAGCAAACTCTGAAGTTGACTAGTTATTTCGTTATTATTTTTTTTGTCATTGTCTGCTTCCCGTCGGATAATTTCAGGATGCATATACCAGTTGCCTGATTGCCTGTTGTAAGACTTATCCCATCAGAAAGGCTTCCTCTATAGCTGCTTATCATTTTTCCATCAACACTGAATAACATCGCAGTATAAATGGTGTTATCAGTTCCCGATACTATAACTTCGCCAGGATTCACAGTTACACCTGATATTTCGTTCACCTGTACCTGTTCGTCAACTCCCTGTGTTGAATAAAAATGAATTGCAAACCTTTCGGAATTCATTTCGGGAGAGTGATAAAATGAATATACGGAATCTGTGCGCAGGTCGATAAACTTATTCATCTGTTTATCTTCCAGGATAACAGGATACCTGTATTCAAAAGCTGTGCCGCCAATATTCGAGATACTGAATTGTCCGGCTTTATTGCTTTCGATATTTAAAGGAATATTTTTTGAAGAACTAACGTCAGGAATTGTATTTATTGCATATTTAACATCACCGTCCGATTTCAGACAGATGGAAGGTGCATCTACAGTGTTCTGAATTTTTAAAGCATCCAGTTTATCATCAAATCCATAAGTTGAATTATCAAGTACGCGCAACATAACTTCGTCAGTTAACCCTGCATCGTTTTTCAATTTGAATTTGATTGAATTATTTTTAACGCTGTGTGCAACTTCATTAAAATTGCTAATCCTTGAGTTTTCATTAACAACAAGCGATCCCTGGCTAATTGCTTTCACAAAGAATCCCTGCATAGGAGCGATGTAACGGCTGCCATTATTCAACGAAACTGCATCGTCGCCACCCGGCAGATACACCGAGAAGTTGCCTGAACCTGAAGGATCAGGATAGTAAATGGCGGAAGCAATTGAGTTACGCTGCCATGCATTGTTGTCGTTATTTTCCCAGTCGATATATGAAGTAAAAGGATTTCCGGTAAGATTAAGCCCGTCTCCGGAATTTGAAATTGAATATGACTTGGGATTGTGATCAGGAGTTCCTTCAAAAGTGCGGGTTTCGCTTGATAATGAATAGAGTTCATAACCCTGCATCATTTGCAAAGGATCGTTGGTTGGCACAATGTAACTGCCCCATTGCGACGAGGATTCATCGTAGGTGCGCAGGTACATATTCAAAAAGGTTTTTGAATAAGCCATTTCGACAGGAGATGAAACAAGATTTTTTTGTCCTTTTAACACCTGATATTCCGACTGAATGCTACCAGCAGCATCTCCATTAAGGAATAAAGAAGACTTTTTAACAACCGTATTTTTTAAAAGAAATTTGCCGGCTCCGATTACGGATAAATTGCCATTAATATTAATGACTGCTTCAGGATTTACGATGAGTGATGAACCTGAATTGATATACAGGTTATTCGAAAATGCTTTAAGATTAATTTCAGGATTGTGTTCAGATGATAAAATGGCAACATTTGAAGTATTAGCCGGTAATGATCCGCCTGCCCAATTTTGAGCCTCATTCCAGTTTGAATTCAGCTTACCTGTCCAGTTATATTCCGAAATCAATGAGCCATCAGGAATCAATGATGCCGGATGTATGCCAAAAGCGGAACCGCTTCCATCATATTTTATTGATTCAATTGCTCCGTTTCCTTTAATGTTCACTGAGGAGCCGACTGATAAACTTCCTGTTACCGACAGTTTTCCTAAAATAATATGGCTGGACCCGGAATTAATAACATTTGAGTTTTTAACTAAAATCTTACCTGTAGTTTCAATCAGGAACATTGAATTTCCGCTCAGGCTCAGGTTGTTTATTTTTATTTCGCCTCTGCATTTCAAGGTTGAATTACCCGAAAAATCAAGATTTACTTTGTCACCACGTAATATACCTGTACTCAGCACTTCCAGTATTCCGTTGCCTGAAAAAGCAAAATTGCTACTCAGTACAACTCCGCGGTCAATAATAACAGTGTCGTTGCTTTGAGGTACGAATGCAGAAGCCGCGCCATTTGAAGTTAACGACCAGGTAGCCGATGAACTCCAGGCGGTATTGTTGCCAACAGAGTATAATTTTAATCCTCCTCTGCCGAAAGAATCAGGGACAAAGCAAATGATCACTGCTGTTGCAATGATTATTAATTTTGTTGAAAACCCTAATTTGAACATTTTTCCCGGCTTATACGTTGTAGTATCCTTGGATAACTACAACTTTTGATTAATATTTTTTTTGAGGCAAATTACATGAGTAAAAGTCATGCCGCTTGTGCAAAGAAAATATCAAACTATATGCCTTGTTTTTTACTACACTAATTATCAGATATTTGCAATATTAACCCAAAAGGACAAAGCAAAGAACTGTCCCATAATGAAAAAAAGAGGTCTTTTGTTGAACGCTTTTGAAAATGTTAAGCGTTATTTTGGTGTAAAATCCACACTAACATGAAAATGAACATTGATTCTATCAAAAATCACTAAAATTCTGATTAAAATAATTCCAAACCGGATCAATTGGCGGAGGAGCAATAATAGTCAACGATTTCAATGTAACCGGATGCATAAAACTTAATTTTCGGGCATGCAAATGAATAGATGCATCGCTGTTTGAGCGAGGATATCCGTATTTCAAATCTCCCTTTATGGGACAACCGATTCCGGCAAGTTGAGTCCTTATCTGATGATGACGACCGGTTTGAAGGTCAATCTCAAGTAAATAGTAATTATCACTGCTGCTCAGCAATTTATATGACAGAGAGGCCATCTGGGCATTCTTTGTTTTTTCGCCGGTAATAAATGATTTGTTTTTGGCTTCGTCGCGGCGCAGGTGATTAACAAGAGTGTCGCTTTCTTTTGGTGGCCTGTTTTTTACAACTGCCCAATAAGTTTTGCTAACATCCCTGTCTTTGATAAGTGCATTGAGCCGTGTGAGCGATTTGCTGGTGCGGGCAAATATAACAGCCCCGCTCACAGGTCGGTCGAGCCGGTGCACCACACCTAAAAAAACCTCGCCTGCTTTATTGTACTTTACCTTTATGTAATCTTTAACAAGATCCGACAAGGGCCGGTCACCTGTTTTGTCGCCCTGAACAATCTGTGAGGGCTGTTTATTAATAATAATGATATGGTTATCCTCAAACAGGATATTCTCCTCCAGCAGTTTAGCTATTGGGTTTTGGATATTAGTATTGTTCCCTTGCATTGGGGAAATCAAGTGTTTTTACATCTGTAATATAATTCTGTACAGCTGCTACAATATCCTCGCTCAGGTTCATATACCTGCGTAGAAATCTTGGGGAGAATTCCATTGTTATTCCCAGCATATCATGCAACACAAGAACCTGTCCGTCGACGCCGGGGCCTGCACCAATACCTATAATCGGGATTTTAGCATTCCGGGCCACTTCCTCGGCTAACCTGGCAGGTATTTTCTCAAGCACAATCGCAAAACAACCGGCTTTTTCGAGTAAGCGCGAATCCTCTACAAGTTTGCGGGCTTCGCGTTCTTCGGTGGCACGTACTACATAAGTGCCGAATTTATGAATGGATTGCGGGGTTAATCCCAGGTGACCCATAACAGGAATGCCGGCGGAGAGAATCCTTTCGACAGATTCGATGATTTCGACACCGCCTTCCAGTTTTACTGCATCGGCACCCGATTCTTTCATGATACGGATGGCTGATGAAAGCGCTTCCTTCCAGTTACCCTGGTATGTGCCGAAAGGCATATCAACTACCACGAAAGCCCGGTGAACCGCCCTGACAACCGATGACGCATGATAAATCATATGATCAAGCGTAATTGGCAGCGTGCTGCTAAAACCAGCCATAACATTGGAGGCTGAATCTCCGACCAGGATAACATCAATTCCTGCCTTATCAAGCAGGCGGGCCATTGAATAATCGTAACCGGTAAGCATAGAGATTTTCACTCCTTTGAGCTTCATCTCCTGAAGAACATGCGTGGTTATCTTCGAAACAACTCCTGACTTAGCTATCATGGTTTTCGATATTTTTTAATTTAATTATGCGGGATTTTGAAAAATCTGATCCTAATTGCGAATCAGGTAATCGACTAAAAGCGTACAAAACTACAAAGAATTACAATCAAACGTAAACGCAATGTCACAAGTCAGGAATCGGAAGTTAGAAAATGAAACATAGCCGGATAAGTATATAAAGTAATCAAAGGTAGTGAATCAGAACAATTCTGCCGTTTTGTCAGCCTTATAATTCAATCTGACAATACCATGTTCTCCTTTTTGCTGTACTGTCACTTATTCTTACCTAAAAGCACATACTACTGATAAATAGTCAATTATGCATTGAATCAAAATAACAATTCGGAATTAAGTCATGTAAATCCTACTATTTATCTGTATTGTTTCATGTGTGGCATAATGATTGAAACAAACTTTCTGTCAACAAAAAAAAGAACAACTGAAAAATTAAATATAATGGGAAAAATAATTGGTATCGATCTTGGAACTACTAACTCATGCGTTTCGGTAATGGAAGGCAACGAACCCGTAGTAATTCCTAACAGTGAAGGAAAACGCACTACGCCTTCGATAGTTGCTTTTACCGAAAACGGCGAACGTAAAGTTGGTGATCCGGCCAAAAGGCAGTCAATCACCAATCCAACCAAAACGGTTTCGTCAATCAAGCGATTTATGGGTGAAACCTACGACAGGGTTACAAAAGAAATTCAACGTATGCCTTTTACAGTAGTTAAAGGCGATAACAACACTGCACGTGTTAAAATTGACGACCGCACTTTTACACCCCAGGAAATATCGGCTATCATTTTGCAGAAAATGAAGAAAACGGCTGAAGATTATCTTGGAACAACAGTAACAGATGCTGTAATTACAGTGCCGGCTTACTTTAGCGATTCGCAGCGCCAGGCTACAAAAGAAGCCGGTGAAATAGCAGGTCTGAATGTAAGACGTATTATAAACGAACCAACTGCCGCAGCCTTGGCATACGGATTGGATAAGAAACATAAAGACATTAAAGTGGCAGTTTACGACCTTGGTGGCGGTACTTTCGATATTTCTATCCTCGAACTGGGTGAAGGCGTATTTGAAGTAAAATCGACCAATGGCAATACACACCTTGGCGGTGATGACTTTGATCATCGGATTATTGACTGGTTAGCCGAGGAATTCAAAAAAGACGAAGGCATTGATCTACATAAAGATCCAATGGCCATGCAGCGTTTGAAAGAAGCTGCCGAAAAAGCCAAAATTGAACTTTCGAGTTCATCATCTACCGAAATCAACCTACCTTATATTATGCCGGTTGATGGAATGCCAAAGCATCTTGTACGCACACTTACCCGTGCAAAATTCGAAGCGTTGATTGACGACCTTGTTCGTGCCACTATTGAGCCTTGCCGCAATGCAATGAAAGATGCAGGTCTCACAAATGCTGATATTAATGAGGTTATCCTTGTTGGAGGTTCAACACGTGTACCAATTATTCAGAAAGCTGTTGAAGATTTCTTCGGCAAAGCACCTTCAAAAGGAGTAAATCCTGACGAAGTAGTTGCTATTGGAGCAGCAATTCAGGGCGGTGTACTTTCGGGTGAAGTAAAGGATGTTCTTTTACTTGATGTTACACCACTTTCATTAGGTATTGAAACCTTGGGTGGCGTGATGACAAAACTTATTGATTCAAATACTACTATTCCAACCCGCAAATCGGAAACCTTCAGTACGGCATCTGATAACCAGCCGTCCGTTGAAATTCATATTCTACAGGGAGAGCGACCAATGGCGCAAGGCAACAAGAGCCTGGGCCGTTTCCATCTCGATGGCATTCCACCGGCACAACGCGGAATCCCACAAGTTGAAGTTACTTTTGATATTGATGCCAACGGAATTCTTCATGTTTCGGCTAAAGATAAAGGAACCGGAAAATCTCAGCAGATTCGTATCGAAGCCTCTTCAGGTCTTACCGATGCCGATATTAAGCGCATGAGGGAAGAAGCAGAAGCCAACGCCGATGCCGACCGCAAAGCGAAGGAAGAAGTTGACAAGGTGAACCAGGCTGATTCGCTGATCTTCCAGACCGAACGCCAGCTGAAAGAGTTTGGCGACAAACTGCCGGCTGATAAAAAAGAACCTATTGAACAAGCCCTCAATAAACTTCGCGAAGCACACAAAAACCGCGATATTGCAGGTATCGACAGTTCAATGGCCGAATTGAACAGCGTATGGCAGGCAGCCAGCGAAGAGATGTATAAAACCACCCAGCAGGAAGGCCAGCCGGGCGAACAGCAAAGCCAGTCAGGACAACCTGGTCCGGAGAAGGGCAAATCGACCGACCAGGAAGTTACTGATGTTGACTTTGAAGAAGTAAAATAATCATTGCTCCATATATTTTCCAGGAGGCTGTATCTATTTGAGATACAGCCTCTTTTTTTGTTTGCATGATTTTTAATAAGAATCATTATATATTAGTTACTGTATGAATTTCAATCGAAATAAGTGCAATATTTGTCTGTTAAACGAATTATTAATTTAAAAAATCAAATCATGAAAAAAACTCTACTTCTACTCACAGTTATTGCTTTGCTCTTTTTGTCGCAAAATACTGTAGCACAAACTTATCACCAGTTATCCTCGGGTGCTTTCCTGCAAGACTGGAGTAATGCCGGGTTGATAACTGTAAATAATGACTGGACCGGAGTACCGAGCATAATAGGTTACCGAGGAGACACAGCAACATCACTCACAAATGTTGATCCACAAAAAATAATCAATGCTTCATACAGCACTGTATTAAATGTTACTGCAAATCAATCTGCACCAAACACTAATACTTCTGGCGGTATAGCTGAATTTGAAATCACTAATCCTGTAGTTGCGCTTCAAGGTTCAGGCACAGCTGATGCTCCAAACTTGGTTGTTTACCTGGATGCAACAGGCTGTACAGGCATTCATGTTAAATTTAATGTCAGGGATATTGACGGTTCAGCAGATAACTCAGCCCAACAATTTTCACTTCAATACAGGATTGGAAATACAGGCGATTTTGTTAACATACCATCAGGCTATATAGCTGACGCCACATCAGGCCCAAGTCTTGCAATATTAGTTACAAGTATGGATGTAACTCTTCCAGTTGATTGCGAAAATAAATCAGAACTTCAAATCCGGTTTATGACCACAAACGCTACGGGAAGTGATGAATGGATTGGGATTGATGATATAAATATTTCAAAATCCTCAGCAGTTACCCCAACCATCACCGTCACCGCTCCCGTATCAGGCAATCAATGGGCCCAGGGATCAACACATAATATTACATGGACAGCCATTGGAACGAATACTAATGTTAAGATTGATTATACCGGTGATGCCTCTGCCACAACACCTATCTGGGAAAATATTGATACTGTTGCCGCCATTTCAGGAACTTATTCCGCACAAATACCCGCAGATCTCGCACCAGGTGATCTCTACAGAATTCGTATCACAGATATTCCTGAAACAACTTTCGGGCTAAGCGATATTTTCAGCATTATGGCTGCTCCGGCACCTATAGCTACTTTTGTTCCTTCAGATGGAGCGACCAACATAGGTATTGCTTCTGATATCATCATTACTTTTGATGTACCTGTCCGTAAAATTGATAATACAGAGATTTCGGGTACAGATCTTTTGTCACTGGTTACTTTGAAAACCACCGATGCATCAGGCACTGTAGTTCCCTTTACTGCAACTATTGATGCAGCTAAAAAAGTAATAACTATTAACCCTGATGCAGATTTAGTCAACGAACAATTGTATTATGTAGCTATTGATCCGGTCGAAGGACTTAGCGATAATACTACCGTTGCCGAATCCGCAACATTTACAACTGCTGCCAGCCTGGCTCCGGCAATCAGCGATGTTACCATAGCCGAAGTTGCTCCTTATTATGCAGGTGATCTTGTTACAATCAAATGGGTATCAAAAAACGTTACCGATGTTAAGATAGAAGCATGGATTCCAAGTGAAAGCAAATGGGACGTAATAATCCCTATTACTCCTTCTGATGGCATTGAAACATTTATAATTCCTATTGAGGCCTCCTATTCAACTGACTATAAAATTCGCATTACCGACCTGGCCAATGCAGCAGTATCTGCTGAAAGCAGCATATTTACTATTATCGGAGCTATAAGTGAAGTTAAAGTCACTGAAATTGCACCTTATTTTGCCGGTGATGCTATCCAGGTTAACTGGGTTGCTAAAAATATTCCGACTGTAAAAATCGAATTATTTGATCCGGCTACAAGCTCATGGTCCGACCTAGTAACCGGAGTATCTGCTGCTGATGGCAACAAGATCATAACTTTACCGGCAACTTTAGCGTATAGTACAGCCTATAAGGTAAGAGTTTCGGATGAAGCTTTAGATTCAAAAGCCCGTACTGAAAGCGGTGTTTTCGAAGTTGACGCTGTAGCTGGCGATCTTAAAGCCTTAAGAGCACAACCGGTAGGAGCAATTGTAAAATTCACAGGTACAGCAACGGTTACCTTTGTAAGGACATACCGCAACCAGAAATATTTACAGGATGGTACCGCTGCTATTGTAATTGATGATCCGACAACCGCACCGGGTTTTATCACCGGAACTTATGCTGCAGGTGACGGGATTACCAATATAGTTGGTAAGATGTCCCTTTATTCAGGACTTATTGAGTTTACACCTACCAAAACTACAGGAGAGCCTGCAACCGGGATTGTTATTGTACCAGAAGTCCGCACACTTGCAAGTTTAACAGCTGCCGACCAGTGTAAACTAATTAAGATAGAAAATTTTGCATTCCTTACACCAACTCAATATGATGTTAACGGGAAATTCCCCATTACTTCCAAGAGTTATGATATAGAAGGAATTGACAAAGCCCTTATGGTATACAGGACACTTTTTACGGAAGCCAATTATTTGGGAGGATATGTACCGGTAGGACCAATATCATCAGTAGTCCTGGTTGGTCAGTTCAATGCTCAGATGCAGATTACTGCACGTTCGTGGTCGGATATGACTGTTCCTATTGTTGCCGATTTCGATGCCGACAAAACCTTTGCTCTAACAGGTGAAAATGTTACTTTCATGGATATGTCGGGCAACCACCCTACTAGTTGGGAATGGACATTCACAGGCGGAACGCCGGCAACCTCAACCGAGCAAAATCCGGTGGTTACTTATTCTGCACCAGGGACTTATTCAGTTACTCTAAAGGCAACTAATGCAGCAGGCGGAAATTCTATTATTAGTAAAACTAATTTTTTTAGCATAGGTGTAGTTGGCATCTCATCTCAGTCATCGACAGTTTCTGTATACCCAAATCCGACAAACGGGAGATTGTTTATCACCAACCCTTCAAAAGATGCACAGGAAATTACTGTATTTTCCTCCATAGGTAAGCAGGTAAATTCTTCTGTTTCGGCTGATGGTATTATTTCACTGGATATCAAATCGCAAACCAAGGGAATGTACCTTATCCGGATTACAAATAAAAACACAAAATCAGTACAGGTTAAAAAAGTTGTATTGTACTAATTATTAGTTTTTTAACTTCAAAGTCGGGTAAAGGCTGTCTTAACTTTAAGGCAGCCTTTATTTTTATTCGCGTAATAAAATCTATATTTGTAGATCGTAGAATATATAGCTATTAAACCTCTGAAATCTATATGAAAAAATTATTCGTAATTACCCTGGCTATCTTTTTGGCTTCCACAATACTAACACAGGCAAGCAAAGCTATGCAGCCCGAAAAGCCGGCACTATCCGGAAGCTACTCCTTAAATTACACTAACACCGAAAAATCCAGTAAAACAGACGCCGTTTCCAGCCTAACTGCATTTATTAACAGCAAGTTAGATCTTGCATGTGCCGGCATGGCTTTGGGATCAGCCACCGTAACAGCTATAGGCGGAACAGCACCTTATACATATTCCTGGAATACAACTCCGGTACAAAACACCGCAACAGCAACTTATCTCGCTTCAGGCAGTTATACGGTTACAGTTACTGATGCTACATCGGCTACAGCTACAGCTGATGTTACTATTTACGAGCCTGATCCTATTGTTGTAACCATTTCAAAGACTCATATACCCTGCACCGGAGAATTAACCGGAAGTGCAACTGCTAAGGCTGTCGGAGGCACTCCTGCTTATACCTATGCTTGGCTTACAACACCTATTCAAACGACAGCTACTATATCGAACCTGGCTGCCGGATCATACACTGTTTCTGTATTTGATGCATCGGGATGTTTTAAGGCAGGTCTCGTTACCATTCTCGAACCGGCAACTAAGTTCACGGCATCGATTATTAATCAGGTAGACATAGTTACAACCGGCAGTAGTATAGGTTCAGTTACCATTACCGGAAGCGGTGGAGTTGCTCCTTATGAATATAATATGGATGGCGAAGCCTTCAAGGCAGATGGCACATTCGGCAATCTTGGTGGCGGAACTTACACAATTATTGCCATTGATGCCAACAAATGTGAAGTGGTTGTACCTGTTACCATTCTCGATTCGGCACAACTCCCTGTTGCAACATTTAATCCTCCGGATGGAAGCATAAATATTCCAATTACAACGGATATCAGCATTACTTTTAATGCACCGGTCAGGAATATTGATAACACTGAAATTACGGATGAAAACATTTTTTCCTTGGTCAGTCTCTCAGCCAAATTTTGGTTCGACTCAATTATTCCTTATACTGCCACGATTGATGCTTTTAAAAAAGTGATAACCTTACATCTTTATAATAATTTA
>Ga0136636_10000549_pt1 | contig 19578 bp, 15 predicted proteins | sample AntDrymUQ8522106_2_FD_104653 | JGI IMG/M metagenome (GOLD analysis project Ga0136636, IMG submission 104653) | Polar desert sand microbial communities from Dry Valleys, Antarctica - metaG UQ852 (21.06) | ecosystem: Environmental > Terrestrial > Soil > Desert | place: Antarctica: Dry Valley... | reverse complement strand
GATGAATACATAGAGGTTGTGCGTGATGGAATGGTAGAGGTTTTCGAAGGTGCGCACGGAACAGCAAGAGCCTGGAAGATTGATAGCATTACCATGGCCGGGAAAACCGGAACTGCCGATAATCCTCATGGTAAGCCACACTCAAATTTTATCGCTTTTGCACCGGTTGAAAATCCGAAAATTGCCATATGCGTAATTGTGGAAAATGCCGGTTTTGGATCAACGTGGGCAGCTCCGATAGCTTCGCTGATGATTGAAAAATATATCTTGCATTCGGTGAAGCGAAAAGAACTTGAGGATCGAATGATTAATGCTAACCTGTTGAACAATTGAAAGAGCAAAAAGGATTATTCCGTCATATCGACCGCACGCTGGTGCTTTTATATCTCACGCTGGTACTGATGGGATGGGTAAGTATATACGCTGCTGTATACAACGAGGACTATGGCAGCATTTTCGACCTCTCGCAATCCTATGGCAAACAGATGTTGTGGATAGTTACATCTTTATTAATCGGGTTCCTGGTGATCCTTACCGATGCAAAGTTTTTTAATGCTTTTGCTTATCCTATTTATATCGGGACCATTCTATTACTGATTTCAGTTTTATTTTTCGGGACCGAAATTGCCGGATCAAAATCGTGGTTTCAGATAGGGGAATTCAGACTGCAACCTGCAGAATTCGCCAAATTTGCTACCAACCTGGCATTGGCACATTTTTTAAGTGCCCTCAATTTTGATAAACGGAAGCGAAAATCCCAGATCATTCCCCTCCTTATCCTTATTATACCTGCGCTTTTAATCCTGCTACAGAATGACACCGGTTCGGCCATTGTATATGCAGCACTGGTACTTGTACTTTACAGGCAGGGAATGCCGGGAAGTATACTTTTGCTCGGTCTGGCGGTAGTGATACTTACGATAATGGCTCTGCTATTTAACCAGTATGTAGTAATTACTGTTATCGGAGTTTTGCTGGCAGGATTTATATTTTTTATCCGGCGCACCTTACGCAATATCCTTTCAGTAACGGCTATCTTCATCGTTGCGGTACTTTTTATACTGAGCGTGGATTATGCGTTCGAAAAAGTGCTCGAAGACCACCAGAAAACACGTATCAATGTGTTGCTAGGCAAACAGATTGACCTCAAAGGTGCAGGCTATAATGTAAACCAGTCGAAAATTGCTATCGGGTCAGGAGGATTCTGGGGCAAAGGATTCCTTAATGGTACACAGACAAAATTTAATTTTGTTCCTGAACAGAGTACTGATTTCATATTTTGTACCGTTGGCGAAGAATGGGGATTTGTTGGTTCTTTAATAGTAGTGCTACTGTACCTGTTTTTGTGTATACGGATCATTCTGCTGGCAGAGCGACAACGCTCGGAATTCAGTCGTATATATGGCTACGGCGTAGCATCTATATTGTTTTTCCATTTCTTTGTGAATATCGGAATGACCATCGGTCTTATGCCTGTAATCGGCATTCCCCTGCCCTTTTTCAGCTATGGCGGGTCTTCATTATGGGCATTCACAATACTGCTTTTTATCTTTATCAAGCAGGATTCGAACAGACTACAACTGGTTTAATTTACAAAGTCAGGAAACTTCATTCTTCGTTTCAGGCATATACTGAAATCACTTATGGGATGATAAGGAAAGTGGTGGAAACTTTCCATCGAATGCTATGTTCACTATATCCTGGTTAGCTGAATTGAACTCTTTCGGAGTTCTGGATTATGCGTTTTTAAGTTCCACCCGTTTCACGGTGGTTATTAAAAATTAATCCTTTGAGGATTTACAATTCTGATTAAGCATAAAGTGCAAAAGTTTTGACAAAGTAGTAATAAAAGCTTGCACCTCATTCAATAAACAAATTGTTATATGGTTCTATGCCGATCAAATATGTTTTTTCCAGCAGACCCTACATAGTTTCTTTTGTTAATTGAATATCAAGCAAATAAGTGTATTTCAAAAAGTTCTAGCTTAAAAGCGATATCCAACACAAGTGAATAGATGCACTTTTAAAACTTCACACAAAAGGTATTGTAAGGTGTGTGTTACAAAATTTTTATAGATAGTCACTTTGGGATACTACATCACTAGGGTTGCTTTCCGGCAATAAAAAAATGCCGCTTCATTGTGTGAAGCGGCATTACAAAAATTCAGTTTCTGTTTAGTAGAATAACAATCTGTTATCCTTTATTTCTGCTTTTTCCTGAAGTACATTCTGCAACATACCTGCGCGACCCTGGAAGTAAAGTTCCATTTGTTTTTTCTGATTAGTAAAATCAGCAGTAGCCGGAGCTACTTTTAACTCGTCGAGAATAAATACATATACACCCTGTTCGCCTTGCACAGGACCAGCTAACTGGCCTTTTTTTGCAGCAAAAATCTGACCGGTAAGTTTAGCTTCGTGCCCGTAGTTTGGAATATTGGCGCTGGCAAACGAAACATCAACAGTATCAATCCTGATATTCGGGAATTCCTGGATGAGAGCATTTACATCTTTAAGTTTAGCAAACTGATTGTTCACTTTCTTAATAAGAAATTCAGCTTTCTTTTCGCGAATCACCAAAGGTTTAATTGGATCTTTTAAAATTTCGAGAGGAACATATCCTTTTTCAATTTTGTTTTTTAGTGCTGCTACTACATAAATGCCTTCAACATCAAAAACATTGGAAACAGCACCTTTTTCAGTGTCTTCGTTAAACGACCAGCGTACCACTTCGCGCGCCTGTTTAAGTCCAGGAATGGTGTTATCACTTTCCGAAAGTTTATCTGCTTTACGCAGATTCATGCCTTTGTCAGTAACTGCTTTTTCAAATTTCTCAAGTGTGTTGTTTGATGCCGAAAAAGCGCTTGCTTCGTTGTAAAAATTTTCGATAGTTTTAGTTCCCGGCTCCATTGCAAAATCAACACTTGCAATTTTTACTTTTACTGAAGGATCTTTTTTACCGGCTATTTTGATGATATGATAGCCAAACTGAGTTTCAACTTTCTTAATTTCACCAATTGAGCCTTTAAGTACAGCTTCATTGAATTCAGGAACCATAGTGCCATCAGCAAACCAGCCAAGATCTCCGTTTTTAGCTTTTGCAACCTCATCATCGCTGATTGAACCGGCAATAGCTTCGTAAGCAGCCGCATTTTGTTTAACAACATTTACGATACTGTCAGCCAGTTTATCAGCAGCTTCGCGGGTGCGGGTAGCTGTTTTAACCGGTGTACCTGCATAGGAAATAAGAATATGACTTGCTTTAAGCGAATCAGGTTTGGCCTGACGGTCAACGATTTTAAAAATACGGATCATACCATTGTCCTCCATAGGCTCAAATACCTGGCCTACCGGAGCATTGAAAAACAGCGAATCGAGGTATGGAGCAAAGCTGCCCTTTTTACGCCAGCTGCTATCATAACGGTTATCTGATGTTGAGTTTACAAAACCTACAATATCAGTTGTTGCAGCAAATTCCTGATAGGCTTTTTGAGCATTTTCTTTTAAAAGCGCCTTATCATCGTCTGACAAAACAGGCTCGAAGAGCACATACTCAATTTCCCGGGCAGCCTTATCCTGTTTGTATTTATATTTGTTTTCGTTGTAATACTTTTCGTAATCGGCATCAGTAACCTGCACAAGGCTGTCAGAAACTGTCTGATAAGGCATACCAGCAATACGAATCTGTGCCATTGTATTTGACTCGATAAAATTACGTTTTGCCAAAGCAGTAGGAACATAAAATCCTTTTGTTATCAGGCTGTTATATTTCATAGTCTGTCGGTCGCTTTTAATAGCTTTCTCCATCAAAAGATAGCGTTGTTTCATTTCAGGAGCTACCATTTCGGGGTTATCAAGGTTTTGCAGGAAGTTATTTACCGCTTTCTGATCGAACTGACCTGTTTTTGGATCAGTAAAACTCTGAACAATATATTGGTGTGGGTTATTTCCCCTGATAAGGTCATCAAGTTCTTCAATTGAAACAGAAATGCCAAGTATTTCAAATTGCTTGTTCATAACTATTTCATTTACCACCTGTTGCCAAGTTTGCTGACGTACCTGATAGCTTTCTTCAGCAGTAAGGTTATCCTTTCCGCTATTGGTCTTTTGCATTTCGGTATTTTCTTCAACTTTCTTGTTGAATTCAGTAATCGCGATTTTCTCGCCTGCAATTGTACCTATTGTATTTGTTTGTTTTGAACTTTTACGTTGAAAATCGCTGAGCACAAAAAGTAGTAGTGCTACACCAATAATAGCTACAAGTAACCAGTAACGTTTTCGTATTTCGCCAATAATTGCCATTTGTATGTAATTTAATAGTTTACGTGAAAAGAGGTGCAAATTTACAATAATTCCTCAGTTGGAAAAATTATTTTTCAAAACTTAACCTCAGTGTTAAAAATAGGAATCCTTTAGTAATGAAACTATTACCTTATGCATGGCTGAAACCTTTAGTGCTATGACAATAATTCGTGCTTCAATGATTAAAAAAGCGCCCTTCACAACTTCATAACCGCTTAAACAACTTTAGCTAATATATGGTTGAATCCGCTTAACAATTTTAGTTTCGAAGGGTAAATATTTTTAAGAAACCTGATTTTAAAGGGTTTTTTTTTGAATAGGTTCATAACTGAATAATAAACCTGTGGTTACTGGCCATCCTGAAAAATTAAGTCAACAGCCGGAATTTACCTGGCGATTTTCAATTGTACTTTATCGATCCTGCTGCCTGATGCTTCGAGTATTGTAAATGTAAATGGCTCAAAAGCAATTTCTTCGCGTATCTGAGGTATGCTTTGGTTGTGACTAAGTATTAGCCCTGCCAGGGTTTCATATTCATCGGATTCGGGCAAATTGAGTGAGTATTCCTGATTAAGGAAATCAATTTCGAGTCGTCCCGAGAGTATATACTCGTTATCGCCGGTTTGTTTTACCAGCAGTTCGTCAACATCAAATTCGTCGTCTATTTCACCAAATATTTCTTCAATAAGGTCTTCGACCGTAACCATTCCGGCGGTACCGCCAAACTCATCAACAACAACAGCAACACTCCGTCGCTGGCTGATCATCATATTAAGTGCGTTGCTGGCCGAAATAGTTTCAGGAACAATAATCACAGGCCTTAATACAGTTTGTATATCCTCAGGCTTACCAAACAGGTCGAACAAATGTACATAACCGGTTAAATTATCGATGGTTTCCTTGTATACCGGAATTTTCGAATGTTGCGAATCGATGAAAAGGGTGTGTATTTCGTCGATGGAAATGCTGTCGTCGGCAGCAAGTATTTCGTTTCGCGGTACCATACATTCACGCACTTTGGTTGAGTGGAACTCGCGAACATTTTGGATCATCTGTATTTCGCTTGATTCGTCAACCTGCGCGGCTGCAGGATTGTAAAAATCGCGGATGTACTCATCGAAATCAATGGTTGAGAACTGGTACTTTACATTGCCGGTTTTTAACCCAAAAACATACCTGAGCGTAAGCTCAGAAAGTCCAAGGAAAAAATACATAAAAGGATAAAGAACCAGATAAATGATGTAAACCGGAACAGCGAAAAAACTGAGTAGTCCGTTAGGGTTAAGCCTGAATAATATTTTTGGCAAAAATTCGGCGGTAATCAGGATAAGGAATGTTGATACAATGGTTTGGGTGAAAAGCAAAAAACCATCGGAAAGCAACCGCTCGGGCAACATACTCCTGAAAGCCGGTTCGAGTAAAGCCGCTGCGGCAATACCATAAATTACCAAGGCAATGTTATTACCCACCAGCATTGTGCCTATAAAACGGGAAGGATGGTGTATGAAACCGGAAATAAGCCTAGAGGACAGCAATCCTTTACCTTTTTCGAGTTCGATGCGCAGTTTATTGGAACTTACAAATGCAATTTCCATCCCCGAAAAAAATGCGGAAAAGGCAAGTGTTAAAACTATAATAATGTAATTGTTCATTGTGTTGAGTGCCATGTTCCGCTCGCAGCATCGGGATCATGAATTTCAAAGGTAAATAATCTTTGCTGACTATTTGTTTTCCTGCACATAAATTGTACCTGAAACATTGCGGATTTCCCAGTTAGAAAAAAGCTCATCCGATTCCATACCACGACCGGTAATAATTCTGTCGGGGGTAGTAATCTTTACAAATTCTTCGGTTCTCACTTTTTTAGTATTGAGGTCGTATATCAGATTTTCGGTATTAAGTTGTTGTTTTTTCTCAAAATTCCTGACTATAACATTACCGCGGGCTTCCATTATGCGTCTGCCATCCCAGCTGATTCCGTAATTGGCGGTAAGCTCAGACTTAGGTTGCATTATGGAGTCGAAAAAAATCATCTTCAGTCCATCAGGTAACTCGGTATAGGCATCGCTCGTTTGAAATGTAATCATTTTAGGAGCAATGAGTTCAAAAGTCATTTGCCCTCTTTCACTTTGTTTAACATGTACGTTATTGATAGTAATATCAGGAATTGAGTCTTTCGACGATAGTTTAATCACAGCCATCATATCATTTTCGCACGAAAAAAGCATTGTTGCCATAAGGATGGCAACAATGCTCAATGATATCCGGTATTTTACTATTGCAGACAAATTTCTGCTCATACATTAGGTGTAAGTGAAAGTTATTTCGAAGCACGGACAGTTGTCGATTCGCCTATCCAACAACCAACAGTATAGCTGCTTCCTTCTTTCACATCGTTAAAAAACAAACGTTCGCGTGTAGGAAAATAAGCAGAATAAAGGGAAATGCTGGTGTTAGCTTCGTCAGCGATAGATGGATCAACATTTTTTGCTTTAATAAATTTATCAACAGCAGCCCAGTAACCGGCGCGGGTTCCAATTTCGTCAGTTCCACACATAGCAGCACTGGCAGCATACATATTGCCGATAAGCAAATAGCATTTGCCATCGTTAGGATTTATAGCGAGTGATTTTAAAGCGTATGAGCGGGCTTCGCTGTATCTTTTCTGATCGTAATTTATTTTAGCCAGATAGAAGCTGGTTCTTGCTTTAGCCGGATCGTCGAGATTAGGCAGCGATTCGATAAAATAACTTTCAGCACCAGGCAAATCGCCTTTAATAAGACTTAGTTTGCCCATCAGATATGCGGATTGCCCTGTGGGTTTGGCTTTATGAAGGTTTTCTGTTGCCAGGTAAAATAGTTCCCTGTCGGTACAGTCTTTTCTATCGAGTAAACGTGTAATTTTCTTCAGCAAAACAGTATCATTGGGTGATTGCTTGAATTTCTTTGAATAGATTTTATCAATTTCGTCGCAAGTTGCATAAGGTTCGAACAGTGATTCGAGGGTCATCATTACATCGCTCCATGTTTTTAACTCTTCGGGACTATCCTTAACCAATAAGAGTTTCTTTTCAACGAGTTCGCCGATCCGATCATAATTTTCAGCTATTGTATCAACAGGGAAACGGTTGTTTTTAACCATATTGCTGACATTTATAAAATAGCGCGACACAATAATTGGCTCACTGTCAATACCTTCGCGTTCAACTGATTTGCGCAAATATTCGTAAATTTTTAATGTATCCCCGGGGCGGTAATTTTCGAGTTCAACTCCTGCACGTCCCCACACCATTCCTTCCCTGCTGGTGGCGGAATTTCCAAAGTATTTTATCCTGGCTTCGTAAACCATTAAAAGTGTATCGATGTATGCATCACGGCTTTTCTGGTCTTTTGTTTCATTTATTTGCGAAACTACCATTTTTACACCGTCAATGTATACATTCTGACTGGCAAGCGGGCAGTTAAAGAACACCCATCTCCAATGAGGAAGCGCATCAGCATAATTTTTCTGCTTGTAAAATTCGCGGTATAATGAAGTATGAGTAATACAGGTTACACTGTCCTCGCCATATTTACCATCTGTTTTTTGAGCCGAAACCTGACTGGAAACAATTATAATTATTGCGGAAACAACCAGTACTATTGAAAAATTTTTCATTTTGGGGTATTGTTTGTTTTGTTAAAAAAATTTAATTAAAACGTCGTTTAAGGAACCAACGTTCCTGTAAAGATGTCCCAATTGTAAAACGAACATAGTTTTCTTTTATAAGTCCGTTTTCGGTTGTACCTTGTGTTCCAACTTCAACAGCTATATTCATAGTTGACCTGGACTTTTTCATAGGTAATCCTACTCCAAAACTTATGCCAAGATCATTAATCCTGGTTTCTCTTATTTCGAGATAGCTTTGTTCGAACCTGAATCCTGCTCTATAATTGATACGTTCGTAATACTTTCCTATATCAACCACTGATGGACGGAACTGCCCGCCTAACGAAATCCTGAAATTATCCTTAATCCCCGGATTGTTACCCAGATACTTGAATTCGCTCCATTTCTGCCAGTTAACATCAGCAGTTACAAACCATCGGGTTGAATGCCCAAACATAACGCCTGCGCCTAAAGCAGCAGGTAATATTACTTCGCCATTTTCACCTGCTTCAAAGTTTACTGTATCGTTTATGGTTTCTATATTGGTGAGATAGTTATAGGAGTATGAGTAAGTAAACTTTTCGGCATATCCATCTACAACCTGTGTAGGATGATAGGTGAGTCCGACTTGAATAAATTTACCTTCTTTCAGATTTTTACGATATAACAAACCTGCATCGAAATTTATTTTACTGAGTCTGGCGGTGCTTTTCGTCATTGTATTAGCAAAAGCTGCTGAATCAGGAAATGTAATTGTCCCCTCCTTTATAATACTTCCGAAAATGTAAGCTAAATTTACTCCGACCGACAAATTCTTAATTGGAGAAAAAGCATTGCCGAAATATGCATTGTTCAGGCCGCCGCTTCCTTTATAAGTAGTATATCTATTCCCAATGTTTTCTATTACTTGCTTGCTTTGCATTTCGAAGCCTACTTTAGAATATGGCATAATGCCAAGACTTGTTCTCCACCATTTGGTTACCGGAAATCCAAAGTATAGGTTGGAGATCGTACCAAACCTCGTTTTTTGCGATTCATCAATAGTTTTAATAGTTCCCGACCGGAGGTTGAAAGCCCCGTCGAAAACAAAACTATTGCTATCGAAAGCCATATATGAGGCAGGATTGGCAGGATTGATAAAATACGGACTACTGAATGCCGTAGCAGCGCCTCCTATCGCCATATTCATCTGGCTACTTACGCCATATAAATTCCCAATCCCAAAAACTGAATAAGGGGACGAAATTTTAACTTGAGCTGTTGCAACTAATGCGGGCAATAGCAAGGCAACAGCCAGTGCAAGCCTACGAATATTCTTAAAGTGTTTCAATGTTGAAATTGAGTATTAGGTTTAGGCCCTCAAGCACCAGATTGGGGGCGGCAAAGGTCTTAATTTTTAATCTTTTATCAAAATAATTATGATCGCCACCGGTCAGAATTATTTTCAGCGCGGGATATATAAGTTTGTACGACGCTATGATTCCTTCAATTTCGGCAAGTGCGCCATTTAATACGCCCGATTGAATGCATGACTTTGTATTGTTGCCGGTGAGAGGAGCATCATCGTAAAAATCAAGTAACGGTAAACGCCCGGTAAAAGTGTGCAAAGCCATATAGCGCATGGCAATTCCTGGGGAGATGCTTCCACCCTGGTATTCGCCTGCAGAGGTAATGAGGTCGTAGGTTAAGGCTGTGCCGGCATCAATAACAAGTACATCCGATTGGGGCATGAGTTGCCTGGCTCCGATTACTCCGGCAAGCCTGTCTTTACCAAGTGTTTCGGGAGTGATGTATTTATTAATTACCGGTACCGGAGTGTCGTGGGTAAAAAAAATTACATTGAAATTCTCACCCAAAAAGGCATCCAGCTCTGGTGGATACTCTCTAACAGTTGAAACTATAGCGTTCTCAATAAGTTGATTCTGATCACAAAACTGCCGGATATAATTTACATCAACGCCTTCGAAACTGGTAAATGCAGCCATTTCCCTGCTCTGAAACACAGCAAGTTTGGTGAATGTATTTCCAATGTCGATAACGAAATTCATGGTTTTCAGGTATTGTTGGTAACCCATAGAACGACAAAATTAGAAAAAGCATTTAACCATTTTTACTCGCCGGGAGTTTATACCTTTGCATTTGTGAATTTTTAACATGGCAACTGCTCGGCAAATATGACTTTTACCATAATAAACTGTTACACTGTTTCCCTTTTACTTACTGTTAATTAAAAAAGAAATTATGCGTCGTTTCATTTTATTTATGCTTATCACTTGTTTCGCGAGCTTTGGTTTATCAGCACAACAGGCAGTGAAAATTTACGATCCTGAAGCTGATGCGAAAGCCGAAGTGTCCGCAGCCGTAGCAAAAGCTTCCGCTGAAGGTAAACATGTATTCCTTCAGATAGGAGGAAACTGGTGCCCCTGGTGCATTAAATTTCATACCATGATAACAGAAGATGCTAAACTTGACAGCTTACTAAAAGCCAATTATGAAGTGGTGAAAGTGAACTTCAGCAAGGAAAATGATAATCACGAATTTCTTGCCACCTTAGGTTACCCGCAACGGTTTGGGTTTCCGGTATTTGTGATCCTCAACGAAAAAGGCACTGTACTACATACCCAGGACAGCTGGTACCTTGAACAAGAAAAAGCTTATAGCCGCGAAAAGGTGGAGCGCCTTTTTAAAATGTGGTCAGCTTTTACCATGAATGAAGCGGAAATTAAATACAAGAAGTAATGGGGGAAGTGGGATGTGAAAATTTATCGTCCTGAAATTTGTTTTGAGTTTTTGTTTTGAAAAGTCCTTCGACATTTTTTGTACCCCTCTGTCCTTCGGACATCTCCCCTTGCGCTTCGGCGGCGCTCAGCATGAAGGGAAGACACTACTGCCAAACTGTAAAATTTTCGCCTTCTCCCTCTCTTTGTCACCCTTCTCCCTCTCACCCCTCTCTTATTCTCCCCGCACCCGCCAAAACTTTGCTGAAAACATGAGCGTACTAACTTTGTACTTTTGCCGTTTAATTCGTTAATCTTATACTTTTTAATACTACACATTTAAAATGAAGAACAATCGCAGCTCATATATTTATTTGCCTTTAGCTTTTGCACTGGTACTTGTAGTCGGAATACTCACAGGTTACTACCTGATGAGCAGCTCATTAGTGCGGAATTATTCCTTATTCAAAGGTTCGCAGGTAAAAAGCACGCTTACTGAATTAATACACTTTATTGATGAGAACTATGTGGATAGCGTTAATACCAAAAGCCTTAACGATGATGCTATTACAGGAATGCTGCATAGTCTTGATCCACATTCGGTTTATATTCCCGCTTCGGAATTTGCTGATGCTAACGACCCGTTGATGGGCAATTTCGAAGGTATAGGCATTCAGTTTAAAATTGAACGAGATACGGTGATGGTGGTAAATACTATCCCCGGCGGACCTTCGGAAAAAGTCGGGTTGCTGGCTGGTGACCGTATTGTGAAAGTTGACGACCAAAATATTGCCAGTATTAAACTGGCAAACGAAAAGGTTATGAAATTGCTGAAAGGGCCAAAAGGGACAAAGGTTAAGTTAGGAATTTACCGGAAAGGGTTGAAAAAACTAATCGATTTCACTATTACCCGCGATGTTATACCAACCTGGAGCATTGATATTTCGTACCCGGTAAATAAAGATATAGGATATGTAAAACTCAGCAAATTCAGTGCTTCCACCGGCCAAGAGCTTCATGCTGCCATGAAGGAACTAAAAGGAAAAGGCGTAACCAAGCTTATTCTCGATCTGCGTGGAAATACCGGCGGATATCTGCAGGAAGCCATTGCTGTGTCGGACGAATTTTTACCTGATGATAAACTCATTGTTTACACCCAGGGATTACACCGGCCAAAACAAATTGCAACATCAACTTCGAGTGGTATATGGGACGATTTACCTGTTGTAGTGCTGATTGATGAAGGTTCGGCTTCGGCAAGCGAAATTGTATCAGGAGCCATACAGGATAACGACCGTGGCACCATAATCGGACGTCGCTCGTTCGGTAAAGGATTGGTGCAGGAACAAGTTGCATTGAGCGACGGCTCGGCATTACGGCTCACTGTTGCCCGCTATTATACTCCTACCGGCCGTAGTATTCAAAAACCCTATACCAATGGCTCAGACGAATATTACATGGATTTTTATCACCGTATGGAGGATGGAGAGCTCGAAAATGCCGATAGTGTTAAACTGAATGATTCGCTCAAATTTACAACCCCCGGAGGTAAAACAGTATATGGCGGCGGTGGAATAATGCCTGATATTTTTATACCTGTCGAAAGAAATGCAGGTCTCAAATTTTTTAACGAGTCAGTAAACAAAGGAATTTTGTACCAGTTTGCCTTCGATTATACCGACCGCAACCGCGCTGCATTGAAAGCACATAAAGATGTAAACAGGTTCGATAGATCATTCAGTGTTACGGAAAGTCTGTTTGGCGAATATGTTTCTTTTGCCGAAAAAAATGGCATTAAATATCCTCCGGCTGAAACTTCTTCGTCGAAACAGCGCATCAGCGAACTCATGAAAAGTTACATTGCACGCAACCTTTTTGATTCGGAGGGTTTTTACCCGATTTACCTCCGTACCGACCCGGCTTTTCTGAAAGCAGTTGAGGTATTAGGAAAGAAATGAGAATAATCGCGATTATTTTTTCAGGTTGACAAAATTATGAAACCGTCGCGGCAAATAAATTGCTGCGACGGTTTTTCATTTTAAAAATATGCACTAAAGCACCACCTTCTTAACCATCTTATTATTTCCCGAATGAACTTTAACCACATATACGCCACGCGAAAGTGCTTGTGTATCAATTACCTGATGCTTTGTGCCTGATTTGAGTTTACCAGTAAGCACTTCGCTGCCGGAAGCGGTATAAACTGAGTAGTCCGATGCCTGTTGCAGGGTTGAGTATATTTCGAGGCCGGAAAAAGATGTTAAAATGGTGAACGGATTTAATGCACCGTTTAAATCAGGTGTTGATGTAGTAAGATCAAGATTAAACGTACAGGTAAATAATCCTCTTCCATGCGAAGCTGCCAGCACAGTATTATCTGAGGTTCTGAGTGTTAGCATATCTACACGTACGTTTGCCATTCCATTGGTTTGTGGTGTCCATATAACGTTGGTTTCATGCAAATTACTGGTTGACCACACGCCCAGTTCCGTAGCAATAAGCGCCTGACTGCTGCTTTGCGGATGATAAATGGCCCAGCGCACCGGCATATCAGGTAAATTGCCTTGTACTTCGCGCCACTGCTGCCCGCCATCATACGTTTGCCAAATGGAGGAAATGCCGTAATTGCTAAATGTAACAAGTAAGGTATCTTCTGAACCACCTACCGAAACTGATGAAACATTGGCAGCAGGAAAATCGGGACTTCCGATTTCGGTTGCAAGTGGATCAATGAGCACATCGGTAACTTTAAACAGTTTCCCGGAAACGGTTCCAAGAAAAAGGTTAACAGAAAATCCTGCGCTGAAAGGCGAAACTTTTACATGTGAAAAATAGTTTGTACTTCCCGTACCGGCATTTATAAAATACTCGCTTGTGTTGGTTGGGATATTATCAATTATAAGCAACGAATCAGTCATACCTCCATAATAATCGGCGGCATTGGCAAACAGCGTATTTTCAGCATTATAATAATCAGCCGGATTTATAAAAACCCCGCTGTAAATTCCCGGGTTGTTAATAATCTGATTGTTATTGAACATGTAATACCGGTTGTAATAAATGGAGGTAAAATAAACCGATGGCGTTTCTTTGTCCCAAAAGCAATAAGCTCCGTCGCCACCCGAAATCATATTATAAATGGTGAGTGGAGCCCCCTGATAATATAAGGTGCCATTATCCTGAAGCCCGCCGATAAATTTATTTTGTCCTGCACCAGGGTGTATTGCTCCTGTGTAGAACTGCAAGGTGTTGTAATTCTTGTTTCGCTGTATAAAAACAGGTGTACCGGCATTTCCGCTTTCGGTATAAAAAACACCGCCGTCGGTACCAAAAAGTATTTTTTCCGAGGATCCTGGTTTATAGGAAATAACATGCTGATCGGCATGGATATAATCAATTCCACCGCCATAATACATTTGCGCCCAGTCCGAAAGATGCGACCAGGAACTACCGCCATTGGTTGAGCGCCACTGATCGAGTCCGCCTGCATAAATCAGTTCAGGATTATTTGGATCTACGCTTAAAACCATAGCATGCCAGGCCAGATTGGCCCAATCCTGCGTACCTCCGGGTAAATTAACAGGATTCCACGTTACACCTTTATCGTTGGAGCGGTAAAAATACCTACCGAAATATACTAGTTTATCGCCAGGATTTTGCACTCCGGCAGCAAAAGCAGCATATACCACATTGGCATCAGAAGGAGCAGCTGCAATTTCGACCCTTCCCCTGAGCGGATATGCCGAACCAGGTTGAATAAGCGCGGCCACACCTTCATATTTAGTCCATGAACCAACAGTGCCCTGATCGGAATACAGCAAAACAGCACCGCCGACTCCTTCTATATTTTGCATAGTACCAACATAAATACGGCCATCAGCACCTAGTGATACATTATTCACACAATAAGGAATAGTATTTCCTGTAATATTGGGTAGCACTTGTTGCCAGTTTAGTCCGCCATCGGCAGATCGATATAAGCCATCGGAAGGCTGGCTTTGCTGATTTCCGTAATATTTGCCCGAAGCTACACCTGCATATATTACACTGCTTCCCGATTCGTTGCGAACCACCACTTTTGTTACATATGCAAACTGTGAGGTAGATGCAAGCAAGTTCCAATTCTCTCCTCCATCAGTTGTTTTCCAAATTCCTACTCCACGTCCACTCGATTCGCGGTAGGTAATGAGTGCTGTCTGTGCTTCGCCTGTTCCCACGTACATGGTTAGCTTATCGTTAGGGTCATAAGTTATACAACTTATTGCAAGGTTATCCCACATATCGTTAACCGGCTGCCATTCCGAGTTGGCGGAAGCAATATTATTGTTATACCACAATCCGCCTGTTACGCCTCCTGCCCATACTTTATTATTTACAAGCGGATCCCAGCAAACGGCGCGGGTACGGCCTCCCATTTCGGCACCGGTGCCGGTCCACTGAAGCTGGTAACCGTCCGATTTAAATTGCTTCGACTGCATTTGTTTCATTTCCTGGTAGGCCAACGGAAGGCGCTCGGCAGTAACACGCTGTAAAGCAGGATCCATTGTCATAAAAAATTCCTGAAGCGAAGCCATATCAGGCGAATCGGCTTTCTCTGTTTTGTCTTTCAGCTTGGTATCCAGATTTTTATATGGCATGGCCGTTTCTTTAATAAACTGCTCATGTGCGGCACGCTTATCAATTTCCTGGAACGAATCGAGGTGGCGCAGAGCAATTGCCATTAAAACAAGAGCGATCATAAAAATGGACGCTGCATTAATAGTTAAAAAATGTTTAAATTTCAGCATGGTTTTATATTTGTTTCAAAATTAATACAAATCTAATACACATGCAGATTACAGGCATGATATATGTAAATAAAAAAAAAAAATAAGGATGAATAAAAGCAGTTTTCCGCATAGGTCGCATAAAATAATTGAAACTTATCACTGTCAAAACCAAGCTTCTTTTCATAAAATCATCAACCAAAAATATTTCACTTGCTTTGCAATAATTTTAGCCCTAAATTTGTTACTTATGTAACCAATAAATTTTTGTGCTATGGGAAAGTCAAAAGATAAAGAAAATAAAGAGGTTAAGAAGCCTGCTGCCAAATCGTTAAAGGAAAAACGCCTAGAAAAGAAAGAGAAGAAAGCCGGTAAGGTATAATTCTCCTATATTGTTAAATCTTCACACTACTTGCACCGGGGCTAATCTCTCCCCGGTTTTTTTGTGAGTTCCTGAACTAAAAAATCTTCTGTAGTTTTTAAACTGCTTTGGCGGAAGGAAATAAAACACAGATTATCAGCATACCAAGCTGCAAAAGTTTGATTTTACATTGTTCGTAATGAAGTGAATGTAAATTATTAACAAACTTTTGGAGCAAAAACACCAATCATAAGCCAAAAATGAAACTACGCCACAATACCATTCCTGTTTTTATTCCTGAAGAAGCATGCCCAAACCAGTGTGTTTTTTGCAATCAGCACCGGATAGCAGGAGCGGAATGTGCGCCAACGGTTGAGGAAGTGGTGCAGAAAGTAAATACTCATCTGCTTACTATTCCGGCAGGTGGCGAAGTGGAAATTGGATTTTTCGGAGGCAATTTTACCGGTATTCCGATAAAAGAGCAACAAGCTTACCTCGAATGCGTTCAGCCCTTTATTGAATCGGGCAAAGTGCATGGAATAAGGCTTTCGACCCGACCTGATTATATTAACAAGGATATATTAGATTTTCTGAAACAACATAAAGTTACTACTATTGAGCTTGGGGCTCAATCGCTTGATGATGAAGTACTGAAACTCGCCGGTCGCGGACATACGGCTTTACAGGTGCAGGAAGCAGCTGTGTTGATAAAGGAATCCGGTTATAATTTGGGGCTGCAGATGATGATCGGGTTGCCGGGCGATACGGCTGAAAAATCAATTTTTACAGCACAGGAAATTATTCGTCTTGGAGCTGATTGTACACGGATTTACCCAACTCTGGTTATAAAAAACACCGCGCTGGAACAACTCTATATTGATGGAAAATACCAGCCACTTTCGCTTCACGAAGCAATAAGCCGCGTTGCCGACCTTGTTCCTTTGTTTATTAATGCCGAGGTGAAAATTCTGCGCATCGGCCTTCATCCTTCCGAAGGTTTACTCGACCGCAGCAGCCTGGTTGCAGGACCTTTCGAAGTAGCATTTGGCGAAATGGCTTTTTCCGAAATATGGAAAAGAATTTTCGCTACTATGGTTTTCCCCAACGGAAAACGTAACCTGCTTACACTTACAGTTGCAAATGGAATGCGAAATGCTGCTATCGGCCATAAAGCACTGAATAAAAACATGTTGCTGGAAAATTTCAGAAAGGTTGCATTCAACGAAAGTGCTGATTTAAAAGGATTTGAATACCATGTTGATACTGTGTGACAGCAAAATGCCTGCCGCAGCAAAAGCCAGACTGGCTTCCTACGGCGAGGAAGTTGATTTTGCTACCGAAGGCATTACTTATGAAGCTATTTCGGGGCATCCGGATATTTTTTTCTGTAAAACACCTGGCGGATTAATTGTTTCGCCTAACCTTCCGGAAAAGTATTTCAAACTTCTTTACGAAAATTTAATTCCTTTTGTAAAAGGTTTATCCCCTGTTGGTCGTGCATATCCTGAATCTGCACGTTACAATGCACTGGTTACCGGCAAGTATATTTTTCAAAATCCGGAAACCGCTGATCCTTCCATTGCAAAATTGAATCCCGGGCTCGAAATTATTTCTGTAAAACAAGGCTACGTTCAATGCAACCTGCTTGCTTTACCTAACGATATGCTTATAACCTCCGACCGAGGAATTGAGAAATCACTCAAACAGCATAATATTGAAGTGCTTTTTGTGGATCCAACGTGTGTGCAACTCGATGGATTTGAGCATGGATTTTTCGGAGGAGCATGTGGAATACACGGCGATACATTATTTATCTGCGGAAGCCTGCATTATTTTAAGAACAGGGAACAAATCGAAAAATCAGCTTCTGCCGCCGGAATTAAAATTGTGGAATTAAACAATAGCCCACCGATAGATGTGGGAACTATACTGTTCGTGTAAAAGATTGCTTCATTAAATAAATTTCAGACTATATTTCTCCGGAAGGATTTTAACCCTTTGGTTTTCTGTATTTTGATAGTAAGAACGCTAAAACTTAGCGATAAACTCAATGGTAAACCTGTCGAAATGATTGGGGAAAAGTTTTTTCAGATAGTTTTCGTAATTCAACCTGATTTCAGCTTTAAAAGGTTGGGGCTCAAATCCGAAATTTACACCAAGTGTAATACGCTCAGCCTGTATTTTTGCGGGTTCTGTTTCCTGTCCCATAAAGTCCCAGCGGACTGTCGGGCTTATAATCTGAATCATATTTGCCCCGGTAAAGAACTTATAATATGAATGTACATAAAACCCGTACTGATCTTTTATAAAGTTGGATGTATCAGTATAATGGCGGTGTACATATTCTGATTCAATCAGCAGATTTTCATTCTGATAGCGTAATTCGGCGCCGTACATAGAAAGGTCATTTTCCAGTTGGGTTGAACCCTTGTAAAAATTCCCAGCTATTCTGATGTTTTTTATCGGCCCAACAATAAGCCTGGCCGAATAATTCGGTTTGTCAATCCATTGCGGATTGTTGTTACCGGTTCCGTTCATTGCCGATACCCAGGCATCAATAGGAACATAAAATTTAAACCGGTAATTGGCCACGAAACCTATATCACGCAGTCCGTCATTTACATATTTTGCAACAAATGAGCGATTAGCAAAAATATTCTCCACCGGGCTTCGTAAATAATCGGTACCAAACGGAAATTTACGTTGTCCGAGATATAAATCCAGGTTACTGACAGGGGTTACTTTAATAAAAGCATCCAGCATACGGATCCTTCCTTCGTCGGACAAATCAACTTCGGCGCGGTAGCCAATATATTTATTAACACTACTGCGCACACCAAAACGCGCATTTCGCACTTCAAAGCGCATCAACTGCTTTTCAAGATCAAATTCAAGCTTGGTTTTTAATGACCCATCAAGCTTGGGTACATAATTGATTTTGTCGTCAGGTTGAGCAGCGGTTTGGGACCATACGCTGCTAAACAGACTGAAAATGAGTAGAATAAGTAGAATTACTCTTTGGTACATCAAAAAAAGTTTTTGGCAAAAATATTGAATTATCAGTTAACTGGTGAATCTTATTTCATTTCCATTGATTATTAGCCTGGTAGCTTTCTCCATTGAAAGCTTAGCTTTATTGGTTTTACAAAAGTATAATCAGATCAACCAGTGCCTTCATCATCTATTCGTATTTTTACAACTCATTTTTTCGTTATTTTGCATATCCTAAAAGTTTTCCCCAACCTTGATCCCTCACGATACTATATCGCAGATTTTTGATGCCGCCCGTGTGGAGGAAGTGGTTGGCGATTTTGTGGCTTTAAAGCGGCGTGGCAGTAATTTTACTGGATTATGCCCTTTTCATAATGAGCGTACTCCCTCGTTTCATGTGTCGCCCACCAAAGGTATATACAAATGTTTTGGTTGTGGCAAAGCCGGTAACTCGGTGAATTTTGTGATGGAACACGAAAAATTCACCTACCCCGAAGCACTTCGCTATCTTGCCAAAAAGTACCATATCGACATTCAGGAAGAGGCTGAAACAGCCGAACAAATGGCCGATAAAAGTGCCCGTGAAGGCTTGATGGCTGTTACTGATTTTGCCGCCAGATTTTTTGCCGATCAGCTTTTTAATACTGACGAAGGGCTTTCTGTTGGCTTATCCTATTTCCACGGGCGAAGCTTCAGCGACGATACCATTCGAGAATTTCAGCTGGGTTATAGCCCTGAAGCATGGGACTCTTTAAGTAAGGAAGCACTCAAAAATGGCTTCAGCGTCGAAATGCT
>Ga0136636_10000548_pt1 | contig 19590 bp, 14 predicted proteins | sample AntDrymUQ8522106_2_FD_104653 | JGI IMG/M metagenome (GOLD analysis project Ga0136636, IMG submission 104653) | Polar desert sand microbial communities from Dry Valleys, Antarctica - metaG UQ852 (21.06) | ecosystem: Environmental > Terrestrial > Soil > Desert | place: Antarctica: Dry Valley... | reverse complement strand
TTAGTTTTTCGCCACATTAAACGGCAGGGGTTTAAACCCCGGATGTTTTTTGAAATTAAATCGGCAATTCTCAAAAAAAACAATAAATAAACGCTGATTTTTAGTTTTTCGCCACATTAAACAGCAGGGGTTTAAACCCCGGATGTTTTTTGAAATTAAATCGGCAATTCTCAAAAAAAACAATAAATAAACGCTGATTTTTAGTTTTTCGCCACATTAAACATACGAGGTTTAAACCCCGTATGTTTTTTGAAATTAAACGGAACAAATACTAAACTGCGGTTTCCATCTGCACCTTTGTGGCCAAAGCATGCTGGGGTCTGCGCTTATGTAAACCAGCCTATTTCTGCACTACACCAACAAATCCGCCTAGTGGCATAATAGTTACCTCAACAACACCTCCGGTTGCTGTGTATTCCTTTTCAATTAAAGTCCGTGAATCTGCACCATCAGTTATCAGCTTAATTGTTCCCCCTTTGGTTAGGCGTGATAACTCAACTTTTACAGTCTGCTCCTGCTTTTGACCATTTATTCCGGCTACATACCATGTATCCCCGCTTCTTCTTGCTATAACTGCATATTTCCCGGGATATCCATCAAGAAGCATCATTTCATCCCATAATACCGGCACCGCTTTCAGAAATGATATTACATATTGCGGCATTGCAGAATATACTTCCGGAGCATCCACAAAATGTGTAATTCCGCTTTCAATTATTATAGGGAGAGCAATCTCAAACCCATTGGAGGTTATGTGGGGATATTTTTTATCTGAGAAACCACAAGGAGTATAATCTGTTGGTCCAACTACACCCCTTGTAAATGGAATGGTTGCGATGTGAACAGGTGCTCTCTCAGGATACAAAGGATCGAACAAATAACTTTCGGCACCTCTGATCGCCTCGGTCGATACAAGGTTTGGATAGGTGCGACTCCATCCTTTTGGCAAGGTACAGCCATGAAAATTAACTAGAATCTGGAATTCAGCAGCATCTTCAAGGATTTCAATATACTGATTGATAATGTCCTGCTTATCGCTCTGGAAGAAATCGACTTTAACTCCTTTTACTCCTAATTCATGGATTCTTTGAAATTCTTTTCGCCTTATTTCCCGATCAAACATCAGGTCTCTGGGGGCTTCCGAAACTTCATTATGCTTACCTCCTGAATTATACCAGAGCAGTAATCCAACTCCTTTTTCAGACGCATATTTTGAAAGTTGCTCCATACTGCCATTTTTCATCATATTCCAGTTGGCATCCACAAGGAAATATTCCCATCCCATTTTTGCAGCGAAATCAATATAAGGCAACATTCTGCTATAATCTTTTGGCGAATCATTATCATACCACCAACTCCAGCCTGCGCGTCCAGGTTTTATCCAGTCTGTATTCCCAAGTTTATTTTCAGAAGCAAGGTCTGTAATAAGATTGGATTCAAGAATGGCTGACAGTTCGTTTCCTGCAATTATAATTCTCCAGGGTGTCTGAAAAGGTAATTGAACTTCGGAACTTGTTTTAAATAAACCCATTCCTTCAGTTTGGATTGGATTCTTCAGTAAATACAGTCCTTCATTTCCCTCAACATCAAGGTGCGATGCAACATAATTCCCATCCAGATCAGATTCAGAAATCAAAACCCACTGATGATTTGCAGTTTCAAACAAGGCAGGAAAAGCCCATCCGTTTTTTCCTTTTGGAGCAGGAGTCCCCGAAGACATAGGCCCTTCGTAAAAAGTCTCATATGCAGGTGTATATTTTGTTACGGTATCATATGGATGCATCCAGGCTGTTGCGCCCGGGATATTAAATCCTGATTTTTCGTTAAGTATAGTTACATTATTGTTTTCTGCAATTGGAAATTTATAGCAGTATGCAATTCCGTTATTAAATGCCCGGAAAATAAAAGCTAATTGCTTTCCTTCAGCATTTTGAAATTCCAAAATCATTTCATTATACACATTGCTACATTGACGGCTCTTCCCGGAAATTAACTGGTATTGTATCTTTACATTTTCAGAATACAGACTATTGAGAAAAGTAAGATTTCTTGAAAAATCAGCATCTTCTCTGACAATTCCCAAAGGTGATTGTGAAATTGTAGATTGCATAACTCCTTCTTTGGTGATAAGCAATTGGTAATAAAGCTGATTTTGAGAATTTGGGTCAGAAATGTCCGAATTAATAACAACTTCGATTTTCCCGTCTGGAGATTTTAACTCCCACTTATTTTTTTCAGATTTACAAGAGGTTAATGCAAAACAAAAGGCAAAAACTGTTAAAATAATCCCATTTAATATTTTCATAAATAGCTTGTTAAAAAGGTTAAAAAAGTCTTTTAGGTTTAAATTAATCTGATGTGAAGGTAATAATTCGATTGATAATTCCGTAGCATAATAATAATCAAAAATAGGTATCATCTGAATCTGTGGATAGGCTATTTTTTGAATGCCTTGACTATTTTGAATCTCAGCAAAAGTTAACATTCAAAAAATCGAAACAATCTAGCAAAATAATTAACTTACCCTTTTATCATTTGAAGTATCTTTGAATTGCAGAGTTCTACGAATATAAATCCAAATAAATATGAGAATGTATAAGCCACTCAAGGCATCATTTACAACAATAATTACCATTATTGTATTGATTTCTACTTCATGTGAATCGAATAAAGATTTGGGGATTATCAAACCCGGCGAAATCCTGAAAGATAATAACGGCATTTCCATAAATGCTCATGGCGGGGGAATTCTAATTTATGATAAGATATATTATTGGTACGGCCAGCATATGATTGAGGGAGAAGCCGGAAATACTGCAATGGTAGGCGTTCATGTATATTCCTCACCGGATCTGTATAACTGGAAGGATCTTGGGATTGCTTTGAAAGTTGAAGACCATGACAGTAGCGAAATTGCAAAAGGCTGCATTCTGGAACGACCAAAGGTTATTTATAATGAAAAGACTGGGAAATTTGTCATGTGGTTTCATCTGGAGTTAAAGGGACAGGGATACAATGCAGCCCGTTCAGGTGTGGCTGTCAGCGATACTCCCGAAGGACCATTCAAGTTTCTTTCATCTTTTCGTCCCGATGCAGGTTTCTGGCCGGTAAATGTTCAGGATATCCATAAATTGCCTGTTTCAGATAGTGTCAAAACTGCATATTGTGGAGGTAAAGGTTGTCTTCCATCCCATCCCGACAGCCTAAATCTTCTGGGTCGAGATTACAAAGGAGGACAAATGGCCAGGGATATGAACCTATTTGTGGACGATGATGGAAAGGCCTATCTACTCTATTCTTCCGAAGAAAACAGCACCTTACATATTTCCCAGCTAAGTGATGACTATTTATCGTGCTCAGGCAAATATGCCCGTTTCTTTTCTGACCGGTACATGGAAGCACCAGTGGTTTTTAAGACATCAGACGGAACCTATTTCTTCATGGGCTCAGATTGCACGGGATGGAACCCAAACGCGGCTAGATCTGCAGTTGCAAAAAGCATTTTGGGACCATGGACAGAACTCGGGAATCCCTGCATCGGCAAAGACTCGTTAACAACTTTTTATTCCCAAAGTACATTCATCTTGCCTGTTCACGGGAAAAAGGATGCATTCATTTACATGGGTGACAGGTGGAATCCGGAAAACCCGATAGATGGAAAACATATTTGGCTACCAATAGAACTTAAGAACGGACATTTTAAAATCCGTTGGCAAGAGGAATGGAATATTTTCAGTTTATAGGTTTCTAATCGTGCAGATACCCAAGGATTAATTTATTTGTATTTCTGAACCGACGACGAAGGAGAAGCTCGCAGAAGGCAAATCCACATGCCCTATATTATCTGTGTGTATAGCCGTTATTATCTCAATATCACTCCCCATTCAGCAACAAAATATCCATCTCTTTTAAAATCATCTATTGTCGGCTCTACTATTATACCAATTAACTGATTGTGTCCTTCAATAACATAAAAAAGTCTCAATAAATTATCAGGTTCCTTTGAAAAATTCAGTCGTATTACATTGTCAATTAATCTATCTGTCTGTGGGTAAATTGAATAAAATGTGTAATCATCAAGTCGAGGAATCCAGTAGTCAATGAAATCGTCAATTTCTCTACCTTTAAATCCATAATCAGCCATATTTTTTCTGAAAAAGGATTCTAGGTGATCTATTTTAATGATCCATCCAGAGTTATTTTGCCAAATATCTGGTTGAATGCTTTCATAAAATAAATAAGAATAAGTGTTATCTATCAATCCATTCGTATCAACTGAAATATTCCAACCGGTTCCGTATTCAGGAATTGATGTTACAATTTTACCCCCTATTGGAAAATCAAGTTTTACAGTCAATAGGATTTGTTCATTCGGGTATATGTAAATGTTTGGTTTATAAACCATAAGGCAGGTATCACATTCGTTTTCATCGTCATCAGGATCGCAACTTTGAAATGGTATAGTAATCATCAAATATGTGATGAATATCAATGGTAATCCTATATATTTCAATGCTTTCATATCTCTTTTATTTGTATTCACTTATGATGAATTATCTGCTTGTAGGGTTGCGTCTCAATTGGTGCAAACTATACAATATCTTTTTGGAAAGCTTACTCTTCCTTTTTAACATGAAGTATATGTAAAAGCCGGTGAATTATTGGTGAAAAGAAAACTGCTGTAATACTTAAAAATGCGACTCCGCTATAAAGCGCATAAAATGACGAGAAAAGCTTTGCATTATCAGTTGTCATCTCGGATACAGGATCCATTCCTGTTAAAATCATGCATGCCATATAAAAACTATCCAGCCAGCTAATATTTCCAAGGTAATTATACCCAAATGTGCCAATTAAAACAGAAATTGCAATAAGTAATAAGGCGAATAGTCCATATTTTCCAAGTCTGATGAAGAAGTGCGGTCTGTTTATTGAGTCCTTAAAATTTAAAATCCGTCTAATTAAGGCTCAACCTAAAGTAGCTAATAGCTTAGTGCACAGAAAATAACGAATTAGGGTGGCCGTCTTGCTCTACCTTGCCATGAAAGATGCCAAACCTAAATTAACAATTCACTATTTCGCAAAGATAAGTGAGCATAAGCGTCTATTTCTCAATTGTCATTTTTTGTTCCACATGTAGAGCAGAAGGGCAAATGTGCAAAATTTTTGTTACCACAACTCGCACAGTTTTTAAATAGTTCAAGACCGCAATGTCTGCAAAAATTTGTAACTGATTTATAGATCTCCGGGTCAATATTTCTGGCTGGTGGAAACTCCCACTTTTTTATAATGAAGTCCTTACCACAAGAAGGACAAAAATGATTTTCAAGAGCTTTTTCTGCAACTTCGATTTGCACATTTTTAGCTCTTTCCTGAGTAGATACTTTTAGTTCAGCTTGTTTCTTATCAATAAATTGCCGGATTGTTCTGATTGCATAATACCCAAGTCCCACTGAGAGTATAATGCCAACGGCATATCGAACATAACCTCCATAACTAGGCAGATATGGAACAAGTCCAAAGAAAAATGCATAAAATGAAAATAAGGTAAAACCGAAAAATAATGGCCAAAATTTATGGTTTCTGTACCGTATGAAAAAGAAGATTCCTAAAGCTAAAATAGGGCCAACAAAAAGAAGTCGAAGCAGAAAAACTATAAGGTCGTAATGTTTTAATTCTTTGTAATACTTGATTTCAGCTTTTTGGTTTTCCTTGTCAATTAATAATTGTATTTCTTGTTTTTGTGCATCCTTTATATCAATTTCTGCTTGCCTGGAATTAAGCTGTAAACGCCAGTCCTGTTCAATTTTATAGAATTCGTCCAGCTTCCTTGCTCTGCCAATTACTTCAATATCTTTATCGGGAGAGCCTAAGGTTATTCTGGTTTGCACCCAATTGTCGAAAGACTGTTTCTCATTTGTGTAATTTTCTCTGGCTGTTTCAATTGTTTTTTCAATAGTGCTTCTACTATTATTTAAGCTTTCAATATCGACATTTATATTATTGATTTTATTGTCAAGATCTTTCATCGTCGCATGGTCGACAAATTTTTCAATTTCAGGACGCACGGTAACAGTGTCAAGGTCCCCGATAATTCTATTTGACAGAAGAATAAGAAACACGCAAAGGATAATCGAAATGGAATAATAAATAATCTGGGAAGTACGCTGAAGTTTTTTACTGTTAAGTTCCATGGATCTTGGTTATGAAATTTGTCATTTATGAATTTGCACTATTCTTGTCTCATTTGAATTTCTAATTCTTACTAAATAAACTCCTGGCGTGAAATTACTTAAATCAAAATGGATTGAAGACAATCCGTTCGCTTTTTTAGTGTTTACGATTCTTCCGTAACAATCTGATACATCAATTTCTGAATTTCTATTATAATCATCCAACTCAATAGTTATTTTCCCCTGTGTTGGATTGGGATAAATTAACAAATTCCAGCGAGTCCCGATTTTTGGAGTATCCATTAACAATTCACCGTTAAAACTCACTGAAAATTGCTCAAAATAGAAACTATCAATTTCCATTTGTACTCTTTTATAACAGGTACAAGTGGCAAGCAAGGTATCAATAATTGTTTCCGATATCATCACTTCATTACTATCAACCCTGACTGTAAAAATATGCTCAATGGCACAATTTTCTGTCCCCAGATAACCCGAAACTATTAGAGTGCTCATATTCGCGAAATGATATCCAAGCTGATAATCACTTAAGCTTGATTTGAAACCGGAGCCGCTGCAAATGGAATAAAAAGTCAATTCCCGAAAATCCTGCGCCTTCAGCAAGTTTATGTTTGCACTCAGGATTATTAATGCCAGAATTTGAGTAATTGTTTTCATGGTTTGTTAATTTTAATTTTGTATCCCCAAGTATATTTTGAGTCTAATAGCCAGAATTTTCACTTCATAAGCCGTGTATTCAAAAAATTGGTTTGTTCTTTGGTTTGTTACTTCACATTTATCACCACTTTTCCCTTAGCGTGACCCTCGCTTAAATACCTCATGGCATGGATGGTTTTTTCAAGAGAATACAATTCGGTCAAGAATGTTGGCTTACGCGATATGACTTGTCCTCCACATATCAATTTTGCAGCTTACAACCAACTTAAAGGGCCGAAGGAATATAAGGTATATCCAAATTCAGGTCATGGACTCCCAGCTGAGAACTACAATCTGAAAATTGACTGGGTTAAAAAGGAGTTTAAACTTTAATATTTTGCCTTATATTCAGGATGCGTGAAATTGAAATGCCCCTCCCCAACCTCCCGAGTTCGGGACAGGCTCTCCCACAGGTAATGGAGGGGCTTGTCTGGCGTTTGAACAAAGCTTTATGGAATTAAAGATAATATGTTTAAATAGTAAAGTTTAACCTAGTTTTAACTTTGAAAAAGGTATAAAATTCAGAGACAGGAAAGAATTGATATTATTAAACTTCTATAATCAAGTAATATAATAAAATCGATAGACTAGCCCTCCATTCTGGGGGAGAGCCTGTCCCAAACTCGGGAGGTTGGGGTGGGGCAAAGCGAAAAGAATGCCCTTTTTCCAAACGAGCATCAGTAAAACCAGACCCCAATAAAAGAATTATTTGAGAAAATAACAGAAGTTAGTTCCGTGTAATTCCTGTAAATTCGAATTTGTAAGTTTGTTTTTTAAAGTATCTTCAAATAACTAACTTCCTGCGATGAATAAGACAACTTTTTTCTCAATTGCCCTTCTCTTAATTCTATTTGGGGGATGCAGAAAAGCTGAACAATGGTTCCCGTTTAATCCTCAAAAGTCAGAAGGAATATCAGCAATTGATCAAAGCCATTGGCTGGATGCCCCGGCTGGCAAAAGTGGATTCCTAACAATGGATGGGGATCATTTCAAATTTGAAAACGGTGCTCCTGCTAAATTCTGGGGAGTGAATATCTGTAGTGAAAAGCCTTATGTTTCTAATGAAGAAGCCATACTCTGGGTCGACAATCTGAAATCCTATGGGATAAATGCCGTCCGTTTTCATAAGTTTACTGAACATGCCCTTACCGGAAATTCTTCGGTGGATTTGGATTCCGCAATGATGAGGAATTTCGACTTTTTTCACAATCAACTTAAAAATGCCGGAATATATTATGGCTGGTCGCCAATCTATGGACACAAACCTTTACCGGGCGATAGCGCAAGACTTATAAATTATTCTGAAGTGATAAATTCCGGTTTAAAAGATCATCTTAAATCCTCAACCATCGGTTTGGTAAATTTCGCCGAAGATTTGCAGGATTTGCAAATGGAATTGATCCTTAATTTACTGAACCGTACAAATTCTGTATCCAGACAAAAATATGCAGACGATCCCGCTCTTCTTTTTGTTGAAATACAAAACGAAGATAACATCTACTTTGCAACGATGCAGCAGACTTTGGAAACCTGTCCAACATACCGTTCAATTCTCGCAAAGCGCTTCACGGACTGGCTTATGCGGAAATACGGCACACAGGAAAAGCTGATTTCTTCATGGGGATCTGAGAATTTTAATTTCGCTCGGGAATTCTCTAAAGACACCGCACAATGGCATCTGCAGAAAAGAAATATCTGCCCGATAGCGAACCACGGGGTTTTCGATTATGAATACAAAAAAGCAGTTGATGCAAACTCAACCATGCCATTGTACCTTCTGGATATGCTATCCTTCCTGAATATTCAGCAGCAGAACTTTTACGATAAAGCTGTTACCATGATCCGCTCCACCGGTTATAAAGGAGCCATAGTTGCATCCTGCTGGCAGGCTGGGAGTGGTGTAAGCCATTTTTACAATTTGTACAACGATTTCAAAACTGGTATTGTCGATCGGCACAATTATTCTGGTGGAGGAACCGGACATAGTCTTAAACCCGGTAAGGTAAATAATGAATCAATGCTAAAAGTCCCGGGTTCCGGATTGCTGAGCACCGGACTTCAGAAAGTTCAGGGTCGTCCTTTCGTTTTTTCAGAATGGATGAGTCTCACACCCAACGAATGGACCGCCGAAGCTGTACCTCTTATTGCCGCCTATGGTATGGGTTTACAAGGATGGGACGGCTCTTTCGCATTTGCTTCGAATAATATCAAGTTTTCCAATACTGTGCAGTCAGGTAATCATGGCGTTTATAACGTGGAATCTCCTTTACATCTTGGACTCTACCCAGCTATTGCCAATATGATTTACCGGAAGGATATACAGGAAGGAGACCTTCTTGGCACCAGAAATGTGAATATTGGAGCTCTTGAAAAAGGTGTAATTGGATTTGTAGAAGTATCAGATCAGTCGGGCGATCAGAAGAGTTTCCGCTCTACCATTCCTCAAGAAGTATTGGCAATTGGTAAATTTCCTGTTGCATTCACATCCACATTTATACCCACAAAAAGTCCCGAATTAACTCAATGGCTTGATACAATAAATCACATAATTAAAGCCAGTAACGGACAACTTGAATGGCATTATGGTGAAAAACCATGGTTTAGCATTAATACTCCGGGAACTATTGGTTTCGTGGGATTCCTACCGTCTTCACCGGTAATTATAGGGCCTGTAAATATTACTTCGAAAAATGAATTTGCTGTAATCCTTGTCAGCTGCATGAATCCTGAAGAAACCATTCAAACGGCAAAACAATTGGTGATAACTACTATTGCCAGGGCGAAAAATACAGGTATGGAATACAATGAGAATCATACAGAACTTCTTCAAGTCGGAAATGCACCATTATTGCTTGAACCAGTAAAACTCCATCTTACCATTGCCCGAAAAGGGAACCCTAATGTCACAATTCTTGATCACATGGGATATAAAACAACAAATTACCTAAAACCTAAAGATGAAGAGATGCTTCTGGATGGAGAAAAGACTCATTCGATTTATTACCTTTTGGAATACTAAACTTGCTTTGAAAAACCAATAATCATATTGAAATGAAACCTGAAAAAATATCAATGAAATCAAGGAACACCGGAATTCAAGTCATTTTCTTCCTGCTTTTTTGGAATGTAATTCCCTCATTTACTTATGCGCAAAGTTGTTCAGATGTCTACATCATTGCCAGCTCAAGTGTTTTTAACCCATTAAGCGAAGTGGTTATTTCCTGTAAAACTGAAGGCACTCTTATTGTCACAGATGGTAAAAACAAGGAGTATTTTAAAACAATTGCCGCTCCCCGTGTTTCGTTTATTGCCGGGGGAGCAACGGGAACGCATAAAATATCCTTAATCGACAAGAAAGGCAGACTGGCAGGAGTTGCCATCTTTACTTTGGAAACGAAAACAAGCATTGAAGATGGAGGAAAATATAAAGAGCTTTTTGACATCTTTTACAATGGGATGTTTGGTCCTGATAATCCTGAAATTGGTGAAATTATCCGAAATGGTGTAAGCTACAAATTCTTTGTCCCCTGGGATTTAGACAATAGTAATGTTATGAATGGCTCTCTCTATTTTTCACCAAATGGAAATGGATTAACTGATTTGTTGCGCGAGACACAACGTAAAGACGGAATGATCTGGAGTTTTGTCAGGGATGGCAGTGATTATTACTACTATGAGACAGCATACGATCCTATAAATTTTTTCATGAAAGAAAAAGAGAATTTTTTTGTACGTCAACCTGTCGATAATCATTCAGATTATTGCTATGTAAACATGTTCTATAAACACTGGAAGACAAGCGGAGATAATGAATGGATGAAAAAAACAATTGCGTCAGCAGCCTTGGCACTCGACTATTGCTACACAGATTCTATCCGCTGGTCGAAAAGATTTCAGTTATTAAAACGTCCCTATTGCATCGATTCCTGGGATTTTCAGGTAGATGACGAATACACTCCCGCAGCTCCAATAAGTCCAACAATGGTAGTAGTTCCCGGGAAAACTAAATATGGCATTTTCTTTGGCGATAATACAGGCTACTTTGAAGCGTGTAATCAGCTTGCCGAAATGTATGAATCTATTAATGAAACGAAAAAAGCAACTGTTTACCGGAAACGGGGACAGGAGATTCTGGCAAACCTCACCAAACTAGCCTGGAATGGAAATTTCTTCACTCATTTTATCGACGAAGATCCAAATGTAAAGCGCAATCTGGGAGTTGATGAGAAGTCACAAATAGCCCAAAGTAATATGTATTCCATTAACCGAGGATTACCCCATGAAATGAACGTAGCCATAATAAAAACCTACCAACGTCTAAAAGAAAATCTGCCTGTTGGTTCTCCCGGTGAATGGTATTCCATCTATCCTCCATTTGAAAAGGGATTCAATTCCCACGACGAAAAATGGCAATATATGAACGGTGGTGTTGCGGGTCATGCCATTGGCGAGCTTGCCAGAGGAGCTTATGAAAACGGCTTTGAAGCTTATGGTTCAGATATTCTCAATCGCCTGCTGGATCTGGGCAAGAAATACGGAAACAAAATATGGTTTAGTTATTCGGGTTCGATTGCTCCTCCACCTCCCGCTCCAAAATACCGTACCATTGATCTTTCGAAATGGGCAAATATGGATTTGTGGGATAAAGGAAACGATGCTGCATTCACTTGGATGAATACCGGAAAAGCATCAGGTAACGACATGCGCGGAGTACCTGTTGGAGACCAGATGTTTCAGGGAATAAACTTCATGATTACAGACCCTGAAAAAAACCAAAGGAAATCAGTAATCGCCGTTTCAACAACACCCGGTTTTCCAAGTGATATTCAAGTACCAATTAACGATACCGCTGCAGCCATTTACCTCTTGCATTCCTCATCAGATAATATTCCCGGAAACGTATCCGGAGGAATTACTTTTGTATATTCTGATGGTAGCGAAGTATCAAAATATATATTCAAAGGAAAGGATATTACCAACTGGTGGTTTTCGGATTTGAAAAATGTAAGGGCAGGCGTCGCATGGTCTGGTCCAAATCCAAAAAGCACCAAAGTGGGTGTTTGCTGGACAGCTATCGACAATCCAAATCCAAATAAAACAATTAGTAAAATAAGATTTTCCGCAACCCTTGAAGGAGGAATTTATGCGGTCTTAGGGCTAACTCTTGCCGATCGCCCATTTTACATCCCTGTAAAAGGAGAATCGTTCGGAGGGCCAGACAACTGGGCCGCTGCAAACGGAATGGCTGCTTTGATGGAAGGTTTAGCCGGAGTTAAAAATACAAGTCTGGCTTTTGAAAATGTGAAACTTTCTCCAAGGTGGACCTCAGCCGGTGTTGATTCTGTAAGTGTTACAGCAAATCTTCCCTCTTCAAATGGCTACGTTTCCTATAATTACAGGTATAACAAAAAGTTGAATGAAATATCCATTATTGTAACCGGAAGTGGAAACGATGTAAATGCTCATATTTTGTTACCTGAAAATACATTGACTGTGCAATCGATAATGGCAAACAATAAACCCGTTGAATTTACAATTACAAAAATCGAAGATTCCCGGTATGCTGATTTTCATTTATCTTTAAATCAAATTCAAAACATTGTAATTAAAACTGGGATTTAACTTTAAGAAAATCATTTTATATGCATTCTTTAGTGACTTGGTGATTGGCTGGCGAAAACTTAAAATGTCTCAAAACTCTTTTCAATCAATGATTACAGCAAATAAAAAATCCATTTAAAAAAATCAAAACATGAAAACCATTCCTCTCCTTTTTATAGTGTTTTCAACTATATTTTTAACTTCTGGCAGTAAGCAGAAACACAAAGTTTTCAATAGGTTGGTCTGGTCGGATGAGTTTAATATTAATGGCCTACCCGATAGTTCAAAATGGAATTATGAAACTGGATTTGTCAGGAACAACGAAATGCAATACTATACCAAAAACATTGAAAACGCCCGCGTTGAAGATGGAAACCTGGTAATTGAAGCCCGTAGTGAATACAAGGTAATTGGAAACGACACGGTTCGTGTTAGTTCGGCAAGTTTAATAACAGCCGGGAAACAGGATTGGACTTACGGTCGCATTGAAGTGAAAGCAAAAATCCCCGTGTTTCTCGGATCATGGCCTGCAATCTGGATGTTGGGTTCAAATATTAACGAAGTTGACTGGCCTGCTTGCGGTGAAATTGATATGATGGAAAACGTTGGTTTTGAACCTGACTTCATGCATTTTAACATTCATACAAAGGATTACAACCACATGAAGAGAACAAATAAAGGCAGGAAACTAAGCACACCATCACCCCAAAACGATTATCATATCTATGCTCTGGAATGGTTCCCTGAAAAACTCGATTTCTATTTTGACGGAAAGAAAATATTCACTTTCAAGAACGAGGGAAAGGGAAACGATTTCTGGCCATACGATAAACCTCAATATTTAATTTTGAACCTTGCTGTTGGCGGTTCCTGGGGCGGGCAAAAAGGGGTTGACACGAACGCATTGCCTCAAAAGATGGTAGTCGATTATGTAAGAGTTTATCAATAGTTTCGGGTATTCCTATATTCAATATCAGCTTAAGAATAATCTGATAAACGAAAAGTTCAAGGAAGGAATTTGGACAAGGTAAATATGAAATCCCTCCCAAATAATAAAGCTGGCTTAAACTTATTAAAAGAATAATTAGATGAAATCAAAAAACCTCTTTATTGCTATAATCGGTGCAGTAATATTATGCCTGAATCCCGTTATCTTATTTTCACAAACTCTTGAAAAAGAGTCAATTATTGAAGAAAAACTGCTCTACCATCCAATTCATCTAAATTCAACCAACAATACCATTTTACCCTGGTATTCTTCTGACCTGGATGAAAACCTATCCCCTGAAAACTAACAAATGGGGACCTTTTTTTGAGGATATTCCGGGTTGGAGCGATACACAGATAAATGCTATAACCTTTGCACAGTTCATGATGAACCATCAGGAATATTTCCCAAACTGGATAGTTGATGTAAAAGGAATTTTTGACTGGGTGTTTAAAACCCTTGGGAATAGAGAATGGGAGAAATATGGTGTAATCGTGGTAAACGAGCAAACAGCCTATAAATCGCCGGGCAACAGTCACAGTTCCAGACAAGCATCTGCCGAGCTTCAGTATGCTGCGTTAACTGGCAAGCATGAAAAATATGAAAATGCAGTATTCCAATTAAACTGGGCAACTTATATGGTCGATGATGATGGCAAAAACTGTTATCCACGCGATGAAGTCTGGTTAACTGATGGTTATGGTGATTACGTTCGTCATTATTTACGGGCAATGTCATTTTTCCCTGAATTAGCGCCATCCGGTCAAAATCATCTGTTGAGCACAAGCTCAGTCATTCAACTAATGGAATACCGAACCGGAATAAATAAATTTCTGGTCCCGGAAGTGCCTGTTGAAAAAGTAAAAAGCACCCTCGTCCACTACCGCACATATGATAAAAAATCGACAGAAACCTTTAGATTGATTGTAAAACCATCCGAAATATGGGTAAATAAAAAACCCATTTCAGAATCTTCAGGTAACCTGGCCGACAGCTGGGACTGGAAACCTCTTCAATCTGGGGGAATCCTCACCATCAGGCATTCTGCCGGAAACGACGTAATCATATTAGGCAATTAAGTTTTAGAGGGATTTACAATAAAACCATGACTTTCCGCATTTCAAAAAATTGAATGTGTTAATATACCCGACATAAAAAACAAAATACTCAACCCCGGTGCTGAAGGCTTTTCCTAATTTTACAATAAACCTTAGTTAAATGAAAAAAATCCTGATTTCTGCTTTCATCCTTGGCCTTGTCTTTTATTCCTGCAAAAATGATCAATCGCAGGAAACCTTGGAATCTTTGAAGCAAGGTTTTGCTAATCCTCCTCTCGATGCACGCCCAAGGGCTCTGTGGGATTGGGTTGATGGCAATTTCGATCTTTCTGAGATTACTTATGAAATGGAAGAAGCAAAGCGCATGGGTTTAGGAGGATTCGATATCTGGGATGTCTGGAGTGTTGTAGATGAAGAAGATAAAATCACATCTGGGCCGGCATTTATGTCAGACTCATCACTTACAGGAATATGTTTTGCCATAAACGAAGCAGAACGTCTCGATTTTGACCTGGGTCTTATCATCTCTAGTGGCTGGAATGCAGGCGGAACGTGGACTCTGCCTGAAAACCAGACTATGGGTATTTTTCATTCAGACACTTTGGTTGAGGGATCCAAACCTATTTCAATTTCCCTTAAATTCCCGGAACTCCCCGGCTTAACAGACAAAAACAGTAAAGCCATAATCCATATTGGCAAAAATGGCAGGCCGGCATTTTACAAAACCATTGCGGTAATAGCTATTAAGGAAAATGGGGCTTCAATTTTGGTCCCCGGAAAGGATATCCTCGACCTTACAAAAGACTTTCCCGAAAACGAACTTCTTAAAACTGAACTCCCTGCCGGAAAATGGAATTTACAGTGGTTTGTCTGCACAAATACAGGCGAGCCAATGATCGCATCAACTCCCAATTCAAAAGGACCGATGATCGATCATTTTAACCCCGATGCAAGCACTGCTCACATAAATTTCTTCATTGAGAAACTGGAAAAGAAACTTGGCAAACCAATTGGAAAATCGGGTCTGAGTTATTTCTACACAGATAGTTACGAAGTTAAAGGCTGGCTTTGGACTCCAAAAATGACGGATGAATTTGCAAAACGAAAGGGATATAGCCTAATCCCCTATCTGCCTGCATTTTATGGGCAGATTGTGGCAGATTCAAATATTACTTCAAGATTTCTTTTCGATTACAATCAGGTACTCTCGGATCTGATTATCGAATCGCATTATAAAAAAACACGTGAAATATGCGAATCTCATGGAGTAGGGTTTGTTGCGGAAGCAGCCGGACCAGGAATGCCTATCCATAATTGTCCTTTTGAATCGCTTAGATCTTCTGGCGTGCTTTCATTTCCAAGAGGTGAATTCTGGCATTTACCTTCAAATTCAAAATACTGGACAGACATCAAGGAATCGCCTAAAAGTTCACACTACCTTAAAGATTTACAGGTTATAAAGGGAGTTGCCAGCGCTTCACATATCTACAATCAAAAATACGTAGAGGCTGAATCCTTTACAGGCACTCACTTATGGAATGAGGGTCCCGGTGATCTTAAGCCTACTCTTGACCGCGCTTTGTGCGAGGGTTTGAACCGGGTTATTTTCCATACATGGCCTCACACACCAAAAAATTCAGGTGTACCAGGCTGGGTCTATTCTTTCGGTACCATTATTAACGAAAACCGCATCTGGTGGCCAATGGCAAAACCTTTTATGGATTATATCGGTCGAAGCAGTTTTTTACTTCAACAAGGAACTTTCGCAGGTGACGTCCTTTTCTACTACGGAGATGCAGCACCCAATTTTGCTCCCCCGAAATCCTTTATCCCCGAACTTGGCTTTGGCTACGATTACGATTATATTAATTCTGACGTCCTTCTCAACAGGCTTAGCATAAATAAAGGAGAATTAACACTTCCGGAAGGACAGAAATATAAAATTCTTGTTTTGCCCGATTCACGCACAATAAACCCTGATATTCTTTCAAAAGTCTTAGAGCTTATAAAGCAAGGTGCTATCGTGGTTGGCCCAAAACCGGAAAAGAGCCATGGTTTGCTGAATTGGGAAGAGAATGACGCACATGTAAAAACTCTTGCTGAGAGCATCTGGGGAGCCAGTGATGAGAATCACATAACAAACAGGAAAGTCGGAAAAGGCCATGTTTACCAAGGAATCCCTTTAAGAGAGATATTATTGTCAAACGGAGTAGTTCCTGATTTTGATTTTTCAGGGGATGTCCCTGCTACAAACCTTGATTTCATTCACAGATCTGACAAAAATGTTCAGATTTACTTCGTGAGGAATACAAGTGATAAAAGTATTTCGGGAGAGGCCAAATTTCGCGCCAATGGAGAGAGAGTGGAAATCTGGAATCCTGAATCAGGCCAGATTACCCCGGTAACTTTGTGTAATTATGTAGATGGAATTACCGAAATTCCCATTGAACTAGAACCTCTTTCCTCAGCATTTTTTGTGATAAGCGGAAAGAAAAATACCAAAAACAATCAGAGCTGGGATCCAAAAACCTACAGATTTGAAACTCCCTCCTCTGAAAAACTTTTGTTCAAAAATAAATGGACCATCGACTTCCCAAATAAGTGGAAGGGACCGGGAAAGGTTGAAATCGATAGTATCAAATGGTGGAATGAGTTTCCTGAAGATAATATCAGATTTTTTAGTGGAATTGCCATTTATGAGAATGATTTTTTAGTGGAAGAAGTTAGTGGAAATAAATCCTATCATATTGAGCTTAGGAATCTATCTGAAGTTGCGGAAATATTTATCAATGAAAAATATGCAGGAACCATTTGGCATTCCCCTTTCCATCTGGATATCACAAAAAATATAATCCCCGGTAATAATCATATTGCAATAAAAGTTGCAAATACATGGGCAAACAGACTTTGTGGAGATGCCCGGTTACCGGTAAGTGAGCGCATTACAAATACCAATGTTGTGAGGTTGCCTAATGCGTGGTCATTTCCGATGAAAGATATTCCAACAAAAGAATACCCGCTAATTAATAGTGGTATTTCAGGGGAAATTGCCTTGAAAAAGTATGATGCAATCCAAAATTAAGAGATTAAAAATAAACATAGAAACCGTTGCACAAAAAGTATTTTTATTACCTTGGTTGAATTCTTGCAAAAAAAAAATGCAACAAGTATTTCCTCAAATACGAATTATTAAAAACTACCAACTATGAATTCAAATCGCAGAAGTTTTCTCAAAAAATCGGCCGTATCATTAGCCGGATTAAGCGCAATATCGGTTCTTCCTTCCTCTGTTTGGGGAGCAACTGTATCCCCAGGTGAAAAAATTAATGTTGCCCTTATCGGATGTCATAGTATGGGATTTGGCGTTTTAAAACAAGCTTTAAGTTTCAGCGATACAAACTGCGTTGCCCTTTGTGATGTGGATGAAACCGTACTAAACGAGAAAGCTGCTGAAATTGAAAAGACTTTCAACCAAAAACCCAAGTTATATAAGGACTTCAGAAAACTGCTTGAGCAAAAAGATATCGATGCAGTTTTCATTGGTACACCTGATCACTGGCATTGTCTAATGACCGTTTATGCCCTTCAGGCTGGCAAGGATGTATATGTTGAAAAGCCGATGGCCAACAGTATTGAAGAGTGCAACATAATGGTTAGGGCTTCTAAACGCTATAACCAGATCGTTCAGGTTGGTCAGCAGCAACGTTCTGGCTTTATTTTCAATCAGGCAATGGATTTCGTGAAAACAGGGAAAATCGGAAACCTTCGAAAAATAAATGCATGGGCAAATTTTGCCTATGGCGTTGGACCTGAAATTGTTGCCGACAGCCCTGTTCCAACTGGAGTAGATTATGATATGTGGCTAGGTCCGGCTCCACTCAGACCATTTAACCAGAACAGATTTCATGGCTCCTGGAGGCATTGGTGGGATTATGGCGGGGGCATGGCATCAGACTGGGGTGTGCATCTTCTGGATGTAACCTTATGGACAAATGATGATACTAGCGCCCCTGAAAAAACATTGGTGTATGCCGGAAATACATTCCACGAAAAACGCGCCAGAGAAACATTCGACAGCATGAATATCTGTTTCCCAAAAAAGAATCTTGCTATAAATTACGATTTGACAGCCGGACTCCAGCGTGGCCCCTGGGATATGCTTTATGGAATTGCTTTTGTAGGTGATGACGGGACCATGGTAGTAGATCGTTCTAAACTTACCGTTTATCCTGAATGGGACAACAAACTGAAAAAATTTGTTGGTGAGGAATACAAATACACCGAAGGAAAAGAATCGCATAACGAACATGTCCGTAATTTTCTCGACTCGATAAAATCAAGAAAAACACCTGCTTGTCCGCCCGAGATAGGCCGCGCAGCAGCAATGCACATGCATATAGCAAACATTGCGGGTCGTGTTGATGAGCCGGTTTTGATCTGGGATGATGCAAATAACCGATTTACAAACTCTGAAGCTGCCAACAGGCTTATTGCCCCGGAATATCGAAAGCCGTGGGTGTTGCCTACTATTTAATTAAGATTATTTCCATAAAAAAGAACACCATCTAAACCTCAGCTAATGGTAATACTTTTGATCGTTTTGGAAAGCAGGTTTCCTTTCACTTTGCCCCTCCCCAACCTCCCGAGTTCGGGACAGGCTCTCCCCCAAGTTGGAGGGGCAGTCTGCCGTTTATGCCAAATTATTTGATTATGAATGATTTATATTTTCATTCCTGTCACATAAAAAATAAACAATTAAAAGTTTTAACTTATATGAACTTTAGTCCACTTTTTAAAAAATTAACTTTATGTCAATTCGGCTCAATCTTTGCCAAAGACAAGCCCCTCTCTCTTGGGGGAAGGGTTGGGCTGGGGCAATGAATTGCAGAATAAATAATTGTTTTTCATTGATTTCAACCTCCAACTAATTTAAATTAACTTAAAAATCTTACCATGCTTACACGTCGCAATTTTATTAAGTCATCCGCACTCACAACTGCAGGATTATTGTTACTTCAGCATAATTCATTTGCCTCTGCAGGGAATAAGCTGA
>Ga0136636_10000547_pt1 | contig 19607 bp, 16 predicted proteins | sample AntDrymUQ8522106_2_FD_104653 | JGI IMG/M metagenome (GOLD analysis project Ga0136636, IMG submission 104653) | Polar desert sand microbial communities from Dry Valleys, Antarctica - metaG UQ852 (21.06) | ecosystem: Environmental > Terrestrial > Soil > Desert | place: Antarctica: Dry Valley... | reverse complement strand
TACAATTGAGGGTACTTCCGTCTTCCCACTTTCATATTTTAGCAACTGTCCTCCGCCTTTCTTCTACCGACTTCCGTCTCCCGTCTCCCGACTTCCGTCTCCCGTCTTCCGTCTTCCATCAACCGACTTCCGTCTCCCTTCTCCCTTCTCCCGACTCCCGTCTCCCGTCTCACGACCTCTTATCACATAATTCCAATGCTGAATAAATCAAGGTATTTGCTTACTCCGCTCCTTTTTATTTGGGAAATGCCTCAGACGGTCATTGGATTGCTGCTGCATGTTATTTTAAAATACAAAAAACAGGTAACAGGTGTCGAAAAGGAGTCGCATCTAAGATTTATCGAAACGCCGAAACTTGGAGTCAGTCTGGGGTGGTTTATTTTCTGGGCGCCTTCGGGAAACAGGTTCCCGCACTATACGAATGATTGCCGTATGCACGAATACGGCCATTCAAAGCAATCGGTTATGCTTGGGCCGTTGTATTTATTATTGGTTGGCATTCCATCCGTTTCAAGGGTAATTTACAGTCGCTGGTATTTTAAAAAGTACGGCTTGCGCTGGAAAAATTATTTCGCAGGTTTCCCCGAAAACTGGGCGGATAAATTAGGCGGAGTAATTGCGGATAAATAAACGAAATTACCCGGCACTGAATTTCTTTACCAGCTCTTTCAATTCGTTAAGTTGATCGTGGGTTAAACCTTCGGGGATAAATCCTGCTCCACGGCACATGAAATAAATCTTTGCCGATTTGCAGATAATGTCAATATTATCGAAAGTATCAAAAACATTTTCGCCTATAGCAAAAACACCATGCTTTTCCCACAAAACAATATCGTGATGTTGCAGGTTTTTAATGGTCTGATTTGCAATATCTTCGCTTCCGGGTAAGGTATATGGTACAAACCCCAGGCCTTTAGGTACAAACACCATTGTTTCCGGATGCATTCCCCATAAAAGATTATTCAGAGCCTCAGAACTTTTGAATTCGGGATTATGGGTGAGCGCTACCAATTCGTTGGCATGAGTATGAATTATCACTTTCTCGTTGCTTCCGCGTTGGGCTATAAGCTGATGTATAGCCAGGTGTGTAGGTAGTTCCGAGGTAGGTCTGAACTCGTAAGTATCTGATTTAAACCTCGAAATCATAGTATATGATTCGCCGTTGTCGGAAATCCTGATGATAATAGCATTTTTCATAGGAGCACGGGCAATATCGCGCATTCGTTTGCCTGTACCTGTAACAAAAAAGTATTTGTTGGCTAATTCAATGTAGGGTGTAGCGAGATTAAAAACAGGGTAAACCGAAATATCGCCAAATGCATTTTCAGGGATCAGATCATTAACATTCACCGAAATATTTCCGGCATTCCGCTCTGCCCATCCATTCTGCCAGAGATACTGCGCAATTTCTGCAACCTGCATTATTCTTTTTTCGAGCGCAGGGTTTTGTTTAAGTATTTCGATCATAATTCAATTTTTTCGAAAACAAAGTTCAATCTTTTTTTATTTCAATCTGTTGTAAGATTCCGCCGGATTCAGATTCATATACATGCTGCTATTCCTATCATTTGGAAGCCGGAAGTTCAGTGTATTCCTAATGATTGCATAGTGCAATCTCCTCCCCTTAATAATTATTTTTCTTAATGACGAAACGGTTTCCAAAAATAGTTAATTATCACTTTGAATGTGCAGAACGAAACTGATTTCTCCGGACGTATTGATCCCTTTACTAATGGATAGTTTTACAACAACCCACAAAACAACCAGGAATACTTTATATATGAATGTATAGGATGCAGAAAGTTATTCTTTTACTGTAAGGGCACAAAAAAACCGGCAACGTACCGGTTTAAGAATTTTATTGAATCGCAATTCTAATGGTTGCTAAGGTATTGGGCAACGCTGGCTGCATTCTCTTTCATACCTTCATCACCTTTCTGCCAATTGGCAGGACATACTTCGCCGTTTTCTTCGAAAAACTGAAGAGCATCAACCATGCGAAGTGCTTCATCAACATTTCGGCCAAGTGGTAAATCGTTAACTACCTGGTGACGGACAACTCCTTGTTTATCAATAAGGAACAGGCCACGATATGCGAGGGCATCCCCATTGAATTCTACATAATCTTCATCTTCGTCATATTCCCATTCACCGGCCAGTACATCGTAATTTTCGGAAATAGTTTTTGAAAGGTCCGAAACCAATGGAAAAGTAACACCTTTGATACCACCGGCATTTTTCTCGGTATTGAGCCATGCCCAATGCGAAAATTTACTGTCGACTGAACAGCCAACAACCTGAACATTACGTTTTTCGAATTCAACTAATTTATCCTGAAATGCAATGATTTCCGTTGGACATACAAAAGTAAAATCAAGGGGATAAAAGAAAAATACTACATGTTTTTTGCCGATATACTGAGCGAGTGAGAATTTCTCAACAAATTCGCCACCATTTATAACTGCATCTGCCTCGAACTGAGGCGCCTTTTTTCCTACTAAAACTGCCATTTTGTTGTATTTATTATTGGTTTAAAATTTTAGGCAAAGATAAGCATATATGCTATTTTACCCATGGTGATCTAAATACTTATTAATTTAATTCCATTTTGGGTTCAACCAAACTGTAAAATAACACTTCCACTGTTGAGGGCTCTACTCAGTATTCAATTTACTTGCTGAAATTGGTTTGAAAATCAGGTTATAATTATGATATCTGAATCCAAATCTATTTATTTCATTAGCTCAGCAACAATATTTTCCTCTTTAATTCCTTCGGCTTCAGCTTTATAATTCCTTACAATACGGTGCCTGAGTATGGATGTTGCCACTGCTTTTACATCTTCGATGTCGGGTGAGTATTTACCCATTACCGCAGCATGACATTTTGCCCCCAGAATAAGATATTGCGAAGCACGCGGACCCGCGCCCCAGGTGAGATAGCTATTTGCCCAGGCATGAGCAAGCGGCGTTCCCGGACGGGTAATGGATGCCAGTTTTACAGCATATTGGTATACGTTATCAGCCACCGGTATACGGCGGATCAAATCCTGAAAGTATTTTATCTCTTCGGCCGTAAGCACAATATTGAGCTTTTCGGAATGCATGGTAGTTGTATTTTTAACTACCTGTATTTCCTGTTCAAAAGTCGGGTATCCAAGCCAGATATTGAACATAAACCTGTCGAGTTGTGCTTCAGGAAGTGGATATGTACCTTCCTGCTCTATAGGGTTTTGCGTAGCAAGTACAAAGAAAGGTTCATCCAGTTTATGGCTCACACCAGCTACTGTAACAGCTTTTTCCTGCATGGCTTCGAGCAATGCACTTTGTGTTTTTGGTGGCGTACGGTTAATTTCGTCGGCAAGTATAATGTTTGCAAAAACAGGTCCGTGAATAAAACGAAATTTCCGGTCCTGATCGAGGATTTCGGTACCAATAATATCGGAAGGCATAAGGTCGGGCGTGAACTGTATACGGCTGTACGTGAGTCCCAGCACTTGCGACAAGGTGTTAACCATCAATGTTTTTGCTAATCCCGGCACGCCAACCAGCAATGCATGACCTCTTGAAAAAATGGCAATCAGCAGATTTTTAACAACCTCATCCTGCCCTATTATTACTTTACCAATTTCTAAACGTAAGGCTGAATATTTATTAGTAAAATCGTTGAGTGCTTCGGTATCTGATTTGTATTGAATCATATTTATCTCATTTTTAGATATCCGTTATTATTTTCCAGTTTTTTCTGAACAAAGATCCGATGATGTAAGACTAATGGGATCAGGGATTTAAACGGATTAATCTCTTGTAATCATAAAGTATTGACTATTTCTCAGTAAAAGTCCATTTGTTTTTGAATTCGCAATTACTATACCTGTCACCCATCCGGATATAAGCTGTTTTCGATTTGGATTCAATCCATTTGGCCATCGCTTTTTGTTTTTTGCTTTCAAGCGCCCATTCCTGAATTTTGTTGTAATCGTCATTCATGTTAGCTTTGTGAGGTTCGGTGCGAACTTTCAGAAATAATACACGATATGCCTGTGTGCCGTCTTCGGTGGTATAGGGTACGCTGTTCGATATTTCGCCCGGATTCATTTTGTCAACCACAAAGAACACTTTCGGATCAAGTTCATCGGCAGCCAAACGTGTATCCCCATTCGACTGACTTTGAATCAAACCTCCGTTTACCTTTCCCGGATCATCACTGTGAATGATGGCAGCCCTTTCGAATGTGAGCGAATCGGCTCTTACTATGGAGGCAATGCTATCGAGTTTACTGGCTGCCACAATAAGATCATCGGGCGAAACTTTAGGAATTATAAGTATATGCCTCACGTTCACAAAATCGCCTTTGCGTTCGATAAGTTGCAAAAAGTGATATCCGAATTTTGTTTTTATAACTTCGGAAATATCATTTTTATTTTTAAGGTTGTATGCTGCTGATTCAAATTCAGGAGCCATGCTGCCTCTTCCAAAAAGGCCAAGTTCACCGCCTTTGGAAGCTGAACCCGGGTCTTCGCTATACAAAACCGCAAGCGTAGTAAATTTCTCACCCTTGCTTACCCTATCGCGGAGAGAAGCCAGTTTTTCACGGGCTTCCTTTAACTGTGCGGGACCAACTACTGGGTTTTTAACAATCTGACCAATTTCATATTCAGTCGGGATTATTGGAATACTATCCTGTTTCAGGCTGTTAAAATAATCTTTTGTTTCGTTGGGAGTTATCTTAACATTATCAATAATTTTTCCCTGAGCTTGCTGCGAAAGAATTTCGAGTCGCAAAGGCTCCCGAAGTTCGCTTTTAAATTCATCAATGGATTTGTCGTAAAACTCTTCTAGTTTCTGTTGCGAGCCGAACTGTTGAATATAATAGCGGAGACGCCGGTCGAGTTCGCTGTCAACCTGCTCGTCGTTCACAACAAGACTATCAATTTCAGCCTGGTAAACAAGAAGTTTTTGAAATAGTATGTTTTCAAAAATCTCGCACCTGAAAATGAACGGATCACCGGCAACACCCTGTGCGCGGGCCTGAGCATATTGAGCTTCAACATCCGACCAATACACCGGATGGCTTCCAACCAAAGCTACTATTTCGTCAATTACTTTGTCATTTTGAGCTTTACCTTGCAAAACGGAAACCAGAAACAGGATCAATAAAGCAGGAATTATCAGTCGTTTTATCATGTGTACAGGGAAATTATTTCTTAAATATTTCATACTTATTACGTTTCACAGCATCGTTGTACAAGTCGTTTTCCATTAGGGCCAACAGTTCGGCTTTGCGCTTGTTTAAAAGGATGATGCGTATATTTTCGATCTCAAAATTCAAAGGAGAGATGTTTTCCTTACTCTTGAATGCTGTGATTGCCACAAAATAAATTGTAGTTGAATCTTTTACTTCATAATACTTATTCTGTTTCAGGAAATCAAGCTGATCGTCAACAGTAAGCGGTATTTTCCGTATGAGATCAGCAAATGACATCCACGTACCATCATTTATAAAGTATTCGAACCCATTTTCCTGACAAAGGGTTTGAAGTTTCTCCTTATCTTTTTCGCGGGTACTCTGGAACAGTGTTTTAACTTTAGTTGCAACCGGCGAATCTGCATTGATAATCATATAATTAGCCAATACAATATTTTCGCGCAAATGAAAATTATTTTGATTTTTCTGATAATAATCTTCTATTTCAGTCATCGCAATTACTGTGTCAAGCTTTTGACTGATAAGCTCTGATTCGTAAGCATAAATAATCAGCGAATTGCGGTATTGCTCAATCTGGCTGGTGAAATCCCGATTCGTTTCATCGAGATTATCTTCGGCTTGTTTGAGCAAAAGCTCCTGGCGGACCCAATTGTTTATGTATGCATTTGTGATATCCAAACTATCGTTTGCGCTGGTTCCCGAAGGAATAACACCCAGAAGATCTTCAGCATACAAATACTTGTCATACACCCGTGCAATTGCAACTTCCCGGATTTCATCCTTACCCGGAAACAAACTGCAGGATCCCAGCGCAGAGATCAGAAAAGCTGAAATTACCAGCAAACGAAACATCAGTTATTGCAAGGTTAAAATTGTTTTCAGTACATCATCATTTACCGCTACCGGGTATTTTGCACGTAATTCCGCTATCCATTCTTTTTCGAGATAGTTTTGATAATCTGCTGTCATTGCACCACGAACTTCGTTAAGCAATTTAGGTTCAGGAGCTACAACCTGGTGAACAACCACTATGGCGTTTTCATTGTCGGCCAAAGGAATAAGTTCTGATATTCCTGTTTTCCATGCTACATTCTGTAGGTTCATATTCTCATTTTTCAGGAATTTTTTCCTTTCGATGGTAACTTTTTGAATGCTGTCGCGGTTGAATTTTGCCAGAATCTGCTCATCCGTTGCTCCTTTTTTAAGTAGTTTCTTAAGGCTCTTGACAACTGATGGATCCTTAACAGTAATAATGGAAGCATCGAGCCTTGTTTCCCACATATAGTTTTGCTTGTTCCGCTCATAGAACTGCTGCAATCCAACTGTATCTTTTACGGCTTTGGACCAAACTTTTTTATCGGTAAGGTCAAAAAGCAGAATTCCATCGTGATATTCCGCTATAAGAGCTTTGAATTCAGGTTTCTCATTTTCGAGTTGATTATCAGCATATTTAACAATAGCATCGTTGACAAATGTATTGTATTGCTGCTGCACATATGTGGTAATATCCGATTTTTGGCCGCGGCGTTGTGTGGTTGCAATTTGTTTAGCGAAATCAGCCTGAGTATAGGTTTTGGCACCAATAGTGAAAATATTTTTATCTAATCCGGCAGCCTGCTCAAGTTTCCAGCTTGCCTCGAAGATTGAATCGGTAACTTTTGATATTAATTCGGTAAGTGCATCTGCATTCTGTGTAAATCCATAATTAGATTTTGTACGGCTGATAAAAGCACTCTGGATTTCATTATTGCGGTCGCTGCGTGTAATCCGTTGATTGAGGTCGTCTTTTTCTTCTTCAAAACTGCCAACCGGTTTGCGATCGACAAGTTTAATAATATGCCAGCCATAATTGGTTTGGAAAGGCTCTGAATAATCACCTTTCTGTTTCATTTTAAGAATGTTGCGGGTAAAATCGGGGAGCAAACGATTTACACCAAACCATGGCAGTACGCCACCTTTACCAGCTGTTGAAACATCATCGGAATATTTCTTTGCAAGGTCGCCAAAATCGCTTCCGCCTTTCAGTAGTTTATAAGCCATATTAGCTGAATCAGCTACTTTCAATGAATCATCGAGCGATCCTTTGGTTGGAAATACAAGGATAATATGTGCGAGCTGTACCTTGCCCATGGCAGGAATTTTTTCAGTAACTTTTATGAGATGGTATCCGAAGTCAGTACGTACCGGCATGGTTACTTCATTTATTTTTGCGTTATAAGCTGCTGATTCAAAAGGATATACCATATCGAAAGCCGTAAAGAAGCCAAGATCGCCATGATTGCCCGGTACTTTTTGTCCATCCTGTTCGCGGTTTTTTGCTGATGGATCTTCGGAAGCATCAGCTGCTACCTTACCAAAATCTTCTCCTTTAACGATGCGTTTGCGTATCTGCATTATTTTATTCCATGCCACTAGAGTATCAGCGGAAGAAGCCATTTTGTCAACCCGAACAAGGATATGACTTGCACGGATATCATAACGTTTGCGATCGAAAGCTTCCTTCAATAGTTTTTCATTTGCTTCGTTATCAGCAAGGTAGGGTTGAGCCAATTGTTTGCGATATCCAGCCAGTTCGTCGCGGAATGATTTAATGGTATCCATACCAAGGTTTTTAGCCTCAGTAACTTTAAGCCGGAAATTAATATACAGATCGAGATACTCTTCAATGGCCTTGTTATCAGGCGTTTCGCCCTTGATATTATTTTTTTCAAAAACCTTTACAAACTCATTTTTGGTTACTTTTTCGTTGGCAACCTGCAGCAATACAGGGTTGGTGCCCTGGCTTAAAGCTGATAATGAAATAATGCCTATTAAAAATGTTAGCGAAGCGTTAAGAAGTTTCCGTTTCATAGTTGTTTGATATTTTGTTTTTATCGTCTGAGGAATTAACTTCAGGGGGTTGGTGGTTAATTGTTTTTGGCTAAAGCAATAAATGTGTAGTGTGTTGGGAGATATGTGTTATCGAGAATGTGCGTTAAATATCAGGAAAACATAAAGTTTAGTAAGTTCTGATTTCTATTAAATTTTCCGGCTACCTGTTTAGCACTATCTACCGGCTATAATTAGGTGCTTCGCGGGTAATGGTAATATCGTGCGGATGGCTTTCGACAACACCGGATGCAGTGATTTTTATAAATTTAGCTTTTTGAAGGCTCCCGATATCGGCTGAACCGGTATAACCCATACCGGCACGCAAACCACCTACCATCTGATGAATAATCTCAGAAAGTGAGCCTTTGTATGGAACACGACCCACAATTCCTTCAGGAACCAGCTTGTTAATATCATCTTCCGCATCCTGGAAATAACGGTCTTTCGAACCTTTTTGCATTGCTTCGATGGAACCCATTCCACGATATGATTTAAATTTCCGTCCTTCGTAAATAATGGTTTCTCCAGGTGATTCCTCAACACCGGCAAACAGTGATCCGGCCATAATGCTGTATGCTCCGGCAGCAATAGCTTTTACAATATCACCTGTATAACGGATGCCTCCATCAGCTATTACAGGGATTCCACTTCCCCGCAATTCTTTAGCTACTGCATAAATTGCTGATAATTGTGGTATCCCGATACCGGCAATTACCCTGGTTGTACAAATGGAACCTGGACCGATTCCTACTTTTACTGCATCAGCGCCTGCATTGGCAAGGGCACGGGCAGCTTCGGAGGTGGCTATATTTCCTACTACAACCTGAAGATCAGGGAAGTGCTTTTTTACAAGTTTTGTTGTATCAATAACACCTTTCGAATGACCATGAGCGGTGTCGATAACAATAGCATCAACGCCGTTTTTAACCAGTTCGGCAACGCGCTCAAGTACATCGGAAGTTACGCCAACACCTGCAGCAACTCGTAAACGGCCCAATTCATCTTTACATGCATTAGGGCGGGCTTTTATTTTAATAATATCCTTGTAGGTGATGAGCCCAACAAGTTTATAGTCGGCATCAACAACCGGAAGTTTTTCAATTTTGTGTTCCTGCAGTATATCGGAGGCTTCTTCGAGTGTAGTAAGGGGTTTGGTTGTAACAAGTTTCTCGCTTGTCATTATTTCGGCAAGAGGCCTGAGTGGGTTCCGCTCAAAGCGCAAATCGCGGTTAGTAATAATGCCAACCAGTTTACCAACTTCATTTACTATAGGAATACCACCGATTTTATTCTCACGCATTATTGAGAGTGCATCTTCGACCAATGCATTTTCCCTGAGGGTAATGGGGTCAGTGATCATTCCGCTTTCGGAGCGTTTTACACGCCTTACTTCGGCAGCCTGATCGTGGATGCTCATATTTTTATGCAGCACGCCTATTCCGCCTTCCTGGGCTATAGCAATAGCCATGTTTGAGTCGGTAACTGTATCCATAGCAGCGGATACAATAGGTATATTGATTTTTATTTTTCGTGAAAACCATGAAGAAGTATCTACATCGCGGGGCAGTACTTCGGAGTAAGCAGGTATTAGGAGTACATCATCGTATGTCAGGCCTTCACCTGCAAATTTTTCATTATCAATGAACATAGCCTTTTTTTTGAATTTGCAAATTTACTAATTTTAACGGAAGTCCTTGTTAAAAAATCTTAAGGTTTTGAGTTCCGCTAATGGTCTGAATATCATTACAATTAATGAAAAATAGTTTATGAAAAGTGATAGTTTGCTATCGTAAAACGAAAACAGTTCCCCGTTTGATATAATCCTGTCCGCCAACTGACTTATAAGTTATTAAATAAGCATAAAGGCCCGGAGGCGCCAGCTGACCATCAATAAGGCCATTCCAACCGTTAACAATATCCGTAGTTTCGAAAAGTTGTTGCCCCCATCGGTTAACAATCGTCATTGTAAAACTTTGAGGATCAACAAATGTAACTACCGGCCTTAATCTGCTATTTATACCTCCCGGACGAAATGCATTTGGCATATAGAAAGTGGCACCCTTTATTATGCAACAAATATTTGAAACTGATGTAGCATCATTTAAATAAGGATTTCCAGGTTTTTCGGCAGCTACAACCCAATAGCATACTTTTTTTGTTGGATCAACTCCAAGCAATGGGTCAGTATAATTATTTATTGTCGAAAGCAAGTAACTCGAATCAATTGTTGTCTGTCCTTCCACAGTGCGGTAAACTTTATAGCCTTCAACGTCTTTTATCCATGTTTCATAAAAGTTCCAGTCAACAGAATTCTCGGTTTGTGTTGAACTGCATTGCAGAAAAATAGTCCTCGGAATATTGGAATAAACTTTTGTTGTACCACAATAATCATAAGCAACCAGGCGATAGGAATAACTCTGACTGTGAACATCGGCTGTAATATCAGTCATGTAATAGTCCTCTGGTACAAAATCACCCAAAACCGATAGCGAGTCGATAGCGGTAAATGATATTCCGCCATTATCCGAACGCTCAAGAATCATTTTTTTAACAGTACTGCCTGGCGAACTGTGAAAATCAATCCTTACATCTCTATCGTTTATAACACTTACTTTGGTTATATAAACGGAATCGGGAACATCGGAACCCGAATATAGCCGCGTTTGCTGACATGATGTTGAAATTGCACTTCCTGAATTGCTGTATGCCTGTATATAATAGGTATAATTCTGACCATTCTCAAATTGATAAGCATCACTATACGTGGTTGTTGCAGAGGGAGGAATTGTAATCACTTCGACAGGAAGCCCATAATTAATCCTTCTGAATATCTTGTATCCGCCCAAGCCTCCCGGCATATCGGTATACGAACTCCACGAAAGTTCTGCCAGCCGCTCGCATTCATCAATATGTGGCAAGTTGAGTGTAACAGTACGTTGGCTTTGTTCACTGTTTATAGGAGCACTTTCACGGTCGCATTTATCAATCGCAATTATCCGGTAGGAGTATGATCTGTCACATGTGCTGTCGGCCTGAATATCCGTGTAAGTATCGGAACCGGAAGGCAGTTTGATTAAAAATGACCAAATGGAGCCATTCCACCGGCGGATTTCGTATGCGGCAATATCATCATCCAGCAATCTATCCCATTTTATTACAGGATAACTATCACTGTTAATGCTTACAATTATATTCTGAACATCATTAGGAAACGTTTGGTCGAATAAAAACTCATCCACATAATTAGAAAATGCATCATTTGCAGGATCAGTTGCCTCGAAGCGTATCCGGTAATACAGCTGTGTACTGGTACAATAAGGATAAGAAATTGTATCGTTGTATTCTAACAAACCATTATAAGCTACCTGGGCAAGTTGCTCCCATACCGCAGCTGATGCTTCCTGGCGCTCAACAAAAAAAGTACCTGGCATAGTTGGATCGTTGCTGCTCCATTTCAACTGAGCCATCAATAGTGAAGGGAAAGTGGCTGAAAGGATGATAGTAGGAATGGATAAAGAAGAGAAGTTAATGCAACTAGCTCCAGGTACTTGTAAGGCTTCCGTTAATTTACTTGATTCATCGGCCATATTATTATCTCCGAAAGAAGAAGCGTAATATGTGGAAGATGCAATTGCATTAAAGCAAAGAAATGAACAAACAATCAGCAAAAGCAAAGTGCGGAGCATATGAATAACCGATTTCGTGTGAAGTGTAAACATAAAGTGGTTTACAAATGTAGTGATTAAATTTCTTCGGGACCAACTACCAGCGTGAACAGTTTTTCGGGGCTCAGATACTTAATGGCGAGATCCTGTAAATGCTGTGCACTGATATGCTGAACCGTATCAATCAACGCCTCGAAATGGGCCATAGTAAGGTCAGCTTCAATCAATTCGCGATACAAACTGGCTTGTGCAAGCGGGCCGTCGACAGCTCTCAGCATTTCACCCGAAAGGTAACTTCGAACAAGTGCAAGTTCACTTTCAGGAACCGGATCGTTACATAAACGCAAAAGTTCTAAATTTATTTCGGATAATGCCTGACTTGTAACCTCTGCCCCAACTTCGCCTGAAATAACAAAATATCCACCCTGCAACAAAGGAACCACTGACGAACCTATTCCATAAGTAAATCCTTTGTCTTCGCGCAGGTTTATCATCAGACGGGAGCCAAAATATCCGCCTAAAATAGCGTTAAGCACTTTCATTCCTGCAAAATCAGGATGACTCCGGCCAAACATAAGGTTTCCCATACGGATTGCCGACTGCATGGCACCTTCCTTCAATAAAAAATGATTTTTTTTCTCCGTGGGCAGGGGTTTATAATATTCGCGTTCAGAGGGAGTACCGCTCCAGTCGGTTCCGCCAAAGTGCTCGTCGAGTGCTTTCATCAGCCCCGGATTTACAAGCCCGGCAACTATGATTGTGCAATTGCCCGAATGATACTGATCCTTATGAAAACCGGCCAAGTCGGTATGGCTTACATTGTCGATATCACCAGGTTGAAGAAACATTCCGTAAGGATGGCTTTTGCCAAAGATGATAGGATTAAAATGGGTGCGAGCCAGGAAATTTACTTTTTGCCGGTTCACTTCGAGCAATTGTCTTTGTTTTCCTGCCAGTACTGCATATTCATTTTGTGGAAAAAGCGGATTTTTTACTATCTCGCTGAGCAATGGCAATGTATTATTCAGATGTTTGTTAAGCGAATACAACGTTACATAAGCATTGTCGCGCTCGGTCGTATTTTCGAAATGCGCACCAAAATAATCGAGTGTTTCCGATAACTTTTGTGCTGAGTAATTCAGGGTTCCTTCGCGCAGCATCAGATTGGTGGCCATGGCAGTGAAAGGCTTCTGCTGAAACCAGCTGCCGGCAGTAAACACCATTTCAATTGAAATAACATCCTGTGTTCCAGAGTTAAACTGATAAACTTTTATACCGTTGCTCAACCGGTATATTTCGGGTTGAGGGAAATAAATACGGCCGGGAGGTTGTATGGCAGGTTGTGTTTTCCTGTTGAGTTTTGTTGGCATTATTAAAGAGTATTATTTATCAGTGTAAATGACAAAGTGTTATGATTGAAATTGAATCAGTAAAGTTTTCCTACTTATTTGCAAAGTAATAAAGAGTTGAACAGTTTTCGGGTTTGAATAATTTTCTTGCTTCTAACGTTATATCAGAAGTTGTAACCGAGGCATACCTGGCTAAAAGTTCATTAGCCTGAGCAGCATCACCTAGTAGTTCGTAATAGGCCAGGTTCATGGCCTTTTCGAGCACACGCATCTCACTGAATTCCATAATTGCCTCAACCCTGTTTTTAACTTTCTGCAATTCGGTTTCATCTACTGCGGTGCTGAGTATTTTATCTATTTCCACTTGTAGTGCATTTTCGGCTTCTTCCATCGAAATGCCTTTCATCAGTTTACCTGTAATAACAAAAAGTCCGGCTTCGATATCGCCCGAAATAAAAGCATTAATATCGCTGAAAAGGCGTTGGCTTTTAACTAATTGCTGATTCAGGCGACCCGACTGCCCGGCTGAAAGAATATCCGAAACAAGATCGACGGCATAAAATCCGGCATCCATACGGCTACACATATGCCAGGCTTTATACATGGCATCGAAGGGTACATCGCGGTTTACCGAAAGTGTGCGGGCTTCAGTTTGCTGAGGTTCAGTTGGCAGGTTCCTATTATAAACGGTGCCATTCTGAATTACTCCAAACCATTTTTCGGACAGTTCCTTTATTTGTTCTGTTTCAACATTTCCAGCAATCACCATAATAGCATTGCATGGATTGTAAAATCGGGCATAAAATTCGCGTACTTCGTCCATGGCTGCCTCTTCGATATGCGAAGGATGAACTCCGATGGTAGCCCAGCGGTAAGGATGGACTTTATATGCCAGCGGACGCAAAAGCATCCATGCATCACCATAAGGCTGATTGAGATAATTCTGCCTGAACTCTTCAACCACTACATTACGCTGAACATCAAAGCTTTTAGCCGAAAATGCAAGCTCCAGCATCCGATCCGATTCGAGCCAGAAAGCCGTTTCGAGGTTGTGCCCCGGAACAGTTAAATAATAATTTGTGAAATCGTTATTTGTGAATGCATTGTTTTCGCCCCCTACCCTTTCGAGCGGCTCATCGAATCGCGGAATATTAACCGAGCCACCGAACATCAAATGCTCAAACAAATGGGCAAAACCGGTACGATCAGGATGTTCGTCGCGAGAGCCAACGTTATAAATTATATTCATTGCAACAATGGGAGTGCTGGTGTCGCGGTGAACGATAACACGTAAGCCATTGTTCAATGTAAAACGATCAAATTCAACCATAATAATATACTTTACTGATAAACAAATCATTACCACGCATCAACAGGGAACAGGATTCGGCGTGCAGTGTTAACCTGAAGTGTGTATATGAATTATTGCCACTTTGCAAAGTTAACTCAAATTTGCAGAACGGTAGAGGAGTGACCGATTCACGAACGGGAATATTAAAAACAATATACTTTTGCCGGATAAATGCAAAGAATCATCATGACTTTTTGCGTGTGTCAGAGTAATTTATACCTTTGCCGAAGCATAATAAATGCGAATGCTAAGTTATTTGGAAACAACATACTACATATAAAGAAATGAAAAAGGACAAAGTTATTTTTGACCTCATCGATGAGGAAAAAGACCGTCAGATGCATGGCATCGAACTTATTGCTTCCGAAAATTTCGTTAGCGATCAGGTACTCAAAGCAATGGGATCGGTATTAACCAACAAATATGCCGAAGGCTATCCTGGCCGCCGCTACTATGGAGGTTGCCAGATTGTGGATCAAACCGAACAGATTGCCATCGATCGTGCCAAAGCACTTTTCGGTGCCGAATGGGCCAACGTGCAGCCTCACTCAGGCGCTCAGGCTAATATGGCTGTACTTATGACCATTTTGAAACCTGGCGATGTTTTTATGGGTCTTAATCTTTCGCATGGCGGGCATTTATCGCACGGATCGCCGGTAAACTCATCGGGCATTTTATACAATCCTATCGCTTATGGAGTTGAAGAAGCTACCGGAACTATCGATTATGATAAAATGGAAGCTGCAGCTATAGAAGGAAAACCTAAACTGATGATAGCAGGAGCTTCGGCATACAGCCGCGACTGGGACTATAAACGTATGCGACAGATCGCTGATAAAATCGGTGCTTTGCTGCTGGCCGATATTGCACATCCAGCCGGACTTATTGCCCGCGGATTGCTGAATGATCCGGTTCCATATTGTCATATTATTACAACTACCACTCATAAAACCCTTCGTGGGCCACGTGGCGGGCTTATCCTGATGGGTAAAGATTTCGAAAACCCATGGGGCATTAAAACCCCTAAAGGCGAGCCAAAAATGATGTCGGCCATGCTCGACAGCGCAGTTTTCCCTGGTATACAAGGCGGCCCATTAGAGCATGTAATTGCCAGCAAAGCAGTAGCTTTTGGCGAAGCACTTTCCGATGAGTTTATGGATTATGCCATTCAGGTAAAAAAGAATGCTCAGGTTATGTCGAAAGCCTTTATGGACAAAGGATTCAAAGTTATTTCGGACGGCACTGACAACCACCTGATGCTTATCGACCTTAGAACCAAATATCCTGATATTACAGGTAAAATGGTTGAAAACCTGCTTGTTAAAGCTGATATCACCCTGAATAAAAACATGGTACCTTTCGACAGCCGTACACCGTTTACCACTTCAGGTATACGTGTCGGTACCCCGGCAATTACCACCCGCGGACTCAAAGAAGAACATATGCCTTTGATCGTTGACCTTATTGATGAGGTAATTGCCAACCATGATAGCGAAGAAGTAATTGCCAGGGTACGCAAGCAAGTGAATGAAATGATGAGTGAATTCCCTTTGTTTGGGTATTAGAGAGTTTGAAGGGTTTGGAGAGTTAACAGTTTCCGCAAGGGTTTCAGCTTTGGAAATACATTTAATTTTTGAATGCGCAGCTTTGAATGGCGCAAAGCTCCACTTCCGCTTCGCTTCAGCCTTTGAACACGAAGCATTGAACCTTTGATCGCTAAACATTGAACTCTTTAACTTTGAAATCTTAACCACAAAACCGAACTCTTTCAAAAGTGATATCCGAATATTTTCAGGTATCGCTTTTGCGTTTAAAGTTATTTTGTATGTTTACCAAAATTTAAACCCACAATATGAAGACTGTATATATTGTACGTCATGGAAAAGCTGTTCCGGCACATGCTAACGTTGCTGATGCTGACAGATTGCTTACTGATACCGGCGTTGCCCGCACCTGGAAAGTTGCTGAATACATGGCCGAAAGCAAGCCTTTAATTGATCATATTATTGCCAGTCCGGCTGAAAGAGCCTATACAACAGCGCTCATTATTGCTGATAAACTTGGCATTCCGGCAGCAAAAGTTGTTACCGATGAAATACTTTTCACCGGTGATGATTCGGATGCTATTGAGTTGATAGAAGCACTCGACGATTCAGTTAACAGTGTAATGATTGTGGGACACAATCCCGTAATTACTTTGGTTGCCAACCGTTTTGCCAGTCCAAAACTCGATTCATTGCCTACAACCGGCGTTGTTTCGGTTCACCTGGAAACCGAAAAATGGGCCGACCTCAAAACCGCGAAGGTGATACAGAACTTTACGGTGTGGCCGGGGATGTTGTAAAAAAACATCCTGTTAGTTTCGGCTGTGACCGAAAATTAAAATTTTGCTTTTTACTTACTCCATCCGCACACATGTGTATGCGGATGGTTTAGACTATATGTATAGATTTGATATTGCCCAATCTGGATAAGAAAATTATTAACAATTTGTTTATAACAGTCCGTTAATAATTCCTAATAATCTTATTATCAATATTATATAAAATATGGTCTTTGCGTCCTATTATTCTTAAAATTTATTACTTATTACTTGCGACTTAGCGGTAAATAAAAAAATAAGGGAGTATTGTGTTTAACAATTCATAATAATTTCAGGAGATATGGCTCAACGCGCCGTGGGAGCCATCGAGGGAAAGCTTGGGCAATGATGAAGTTAGAGGATAAATGCAGCCGGATATTTGTACCGGCACTAACTACAAATCAGCGCCGGGGTAGAAATATAAATCAAAGAAAGAGGTGATAAATGAATAAAATATCGGAGAATTTTTATTCAAAACTTTATCTACATTTGGAAACAAATAAAGTAACATGACCGAGATAGAGCTAACCAAAAGTATTGTTGATTTTTTTGAGAAGAAAATTTTCGAAAAGCATATTGCCTCATCACTCAATATACACTCTAAATTAAAATCGTACAATATTAACCCTATAGTAGTTAAATACTTATCTAAGGTATTGGATGATAAATATAGTCCGGAGGGCATAGCAAAAGCATTGTTTTATCCAAGAGTTTTGGGCACTTCTATAAACACTTCTTTTGGCACACGGATACAAGATATGTTCGTTGAACTGGAAATCGCTCAAGGATCATTAATTAAAGGAATGGATATTGAATTTCTGGATAAAATTGACAATAGAAAAAAATGGTGTCAACTTAAAGCTGGCCCGAACACAATTAATTCGGAAGATGTAAAACCCTTGATTAAAAAATTTACTGATACTATAAATTTAGCCCGGACGAACAAGGCGCTAAAAGGCATAAGAAATACAGATTTTCTGGTTGGTGTTCTTTATGGTGAACCATCGGAATTGAGCATGCATTATAAGGTTATCGATAAAACACATCCTGTAATAATTGGAAAGGATTTTTGGCAAAGAGTAACCGGATATCCTGATTTTTATGAACAATTAGTTTCTGCCTTACATGAAAGCATAACTGCTCTTGATACAAAAGATTTTTTTACAAAAGGCTGCGAAGATTTAGCTAATGAAATAAGGACATCGCCTCTATTTCATTTTTAATTCTTTTCGATAATTATTTAAAAACTTTACTATTGAGTAACCAATTTCTCTTCCTAAATTAACAGGAACAGCATTACCTATTTGCTTGTATTGCTGAGCCACTGATCCTTCAAATTTCCAATCATCAGGGAATGTTTGAATTCGGGCATACTCTCTCACGGTAAAAGGACGTGTTTCATCAGGATGGCATCTCTCCGTTTGTTTTTGCGCAGGACTGCATGTTAATGTTAAACAAGGTTCATCCCAACCAATTCTTCTAGCCATTCCGGTTTTGCCACCTCCTAAAAAAAAGCTGCCACCCATAAATTCTTTTTGAATTTCTAATGGTAAATCACGCCAATAACCCTTAGGCGGAACTAAGTCCAGAACGTCTTTTTTACTTTTCGGATATTTAACTCCATCTGATTGAGGAACATCACAATCAAAGAGATCTCCTTTTTTTAGCGCGTCGGAGAGGTTGTATATCCGTTGATAAGGTTTTGGATATTCGAATTTACTCTTAATATCTTTTCGTATTCCAACTAATATTAGTCGTTCTCTTTTTTGAGGAACTTTATAATTAATAGCTTTAAGTACCTTGATAGGAACAACATTGTAGCCTATTTCATCTAAAATTGAAATCATTCCTTGAAGTGTTTTACCATTTTCATGGCTTAATAAACCACGAACATTTTCGCCAATGCAAATAGGCGGGTTTACTTCTTTTACAACTCGCGCATATTCATAGAAAAGTGTTCCCCTCGCATCATTTAAGCCTAACCTTTTTCCTGCATAGCTAAAAGCCTGACAAGGAAAACCACCAGTTATAACATCAATTTGGTTATTAAACTCAGAAAAATCAAACGTCCTGACATCACCTTCCATGACGGACCAGTTTGGCCGATTTTTGCGTAATGTCTGACAAGCCCATTTGTCAATTTCATTTAAAGCAACACATTTTAATCCGGCTTTCTCCATCCCAATGGCTAATCCACCTGCTCCTGCAAAAAGTTCAATAACGGAATAATTATTATCAGGCTCCAGGTAATTCGCTGTCGTTTCTATTGTAAAAGGAGTGAGAACGTTCGAAAATAATGTTTCAACATGATTTCTGTTATATACTCTGTAATTGCTTATAGGTTCGCGAACTGCAATCAATTTACCTTCACGATCCCATCGTCGCAATGTTTCTTTGCTCTTACCAATTAATTCTGAAGCTTCAGTCAATGTTAAAAAATCATTCATAACCAACTTGTTTAACCTTATACAATGGTTACAAATTTATGTATAAATTTGACAATGCCAAATCTGAAAGAAAAAAAAATATCAACAATCTGTTTTTATACTTCAAACCAATTTCGGGGGATAAAGTTTAAGGTGGTGGGTGATGGGAGCCTTCGAAGGGCAATGTGGATGATTAATGTTTTATTTCAGAAATGGCGTATCTATCAATCTCTGGAATTTAGTGCAGAAGATCCATCCATAAAGATTTAACATTAATTTAATTTCTTGTTGCCTTCCATTTAATATCTTTGAAAAATTGCCAGAATTTTAAACTTTTCTCAGCTTTAACGAACAATTGAACTATTTAAGCTAATT
>Ga0136636_10000545_pt1 | contig 19652 bp, 20 predicted proteins | sample AntDrymUQ8522106_2_FD_104653 | JGI IMG/M metagenome (GOLD analysis project Ga0136636, IMG submission 104653) | Polar desert sand microbial communities from Dry Valleys, Antarctica - metaG UQ852 (21.06) | ecosystem: Environmental > Terrestrial > Soil > Desert | place: Antarctica: Dry Valley... | reverse complement strand
AGCATAATTAAACCCAAAACCCAAAAAGCTGTAGCGCACGCGCAGCGTGCGCTACAGCTTTTTGGGTTTTAAGGTTTCTTTTGCCTAGCTACTTAGTGATGCAGATTTAGTAGCTATGGCAAAACAGCATGAGGCAGTATGAGCATTAATCTTAATCTAGAAGATTTATTGAAGTTAGCCCGACGAGAAGTGTCTAATGGAAAGTTACCGAGCTACATTCCTCTGTTGTCGCAGGTAAATTCCCAAAGTATAGCGATCGCTATTTCTGATTTAGATAAAAAACCCATAATTGCAGGAGATATCCATTTAACCTTCCCACTAATGAGTGCGATTAAGCCGTTTCTATTATTGTATCTGTTAGAAATCTTGGGAAATGGAAAAGTATTTGAGATAGTTGATCGCCAAGCTTCACTAATGCCTTTTAATTTTATTCCCGATGGTAAACCGCCTAACCCTATGCTCAACTGCGGCGCGATCGCCCTTGCTTCGTTATTAGATTCCTGCCAAAGTCTACAAGATTGGCTTAATCAAAAATCAGGCACAAATTTATACATCGATCAACAGATGCTCTCATCTGTGCGTTCAGTTGCTAATCGCAGAAACTTAGAGATTACTTCTCAACTACAAAAGTTAGGAATTATTAGTAATCCCGAACAGACTCTATCTGTTTATGAAGAAATTTGTTGCTTAACTTGCAATGTAGTGGACTTGGCAAAAATTGGCACGCTCTTAATCAATGCCAAAATGCCAAATGTCAATACGGTTTTGGAAGTGATGACCAATTGCGGAATGTATGAAACTTCAAGTACCTTTGCTCAAGAAATTGGCTTGCCATCTAAATCCAGCGTCAGCGGTGTTTTACTGTCAATATTGCCAACGCAGCTAGCGATCGCTTGTTACAGTCCAGCCCTTGATGAAGTGGGCAATTCGGTAGCGGGAGTATTTTTGCTTAAGCAACTTAAATCCTTGCTGTAAATGATCTGAGAGATGCTTCAACTCTTCAATAAGCTCTGTGCATCGCTTCGCCCAACAAGCGATCGCAAAATAAATTTCTACAGTGATAGAAATGCGATCGCATAGTATGCCAAATAAGGTATATTAGATGTGGCTATACACAAAATAAATGAACAAAAATACGCTTCCTGAAATTACTCAAGGCAGTAGCAATGTATTTGAGGATTTGGGCTTTGCACCTGAAGAAGCTCTCAATCTCAAAATTCGTGCTGATTTGATGTTAAATATTCGGCGGTTCATTCAGTCTCAAGGATGGACTCAAAAGCAAGCGGCTTTGTTTTTTGGTGAAACTCAGCCTCGGATTAGCGATTTGATGAATGGTGATATTGAGAGATTTAGCATTGATAAGTTAGTAATGATGTTGGCTAAAGCTGGTATGGATGTAAGGTTTGAAGTAAATGTGAAGGCTGCTTGATCGCTTACTCAGACTGACGATGTTTCAGCATTTGCTGATAGCGCTTTTGTCCGATTTCTATATCTGATTTGGAAGTTTTTTGAGTTTTCTTTTGGAATGCGTGGAGGACATAAACTGCTTCGGCAAACCTCGCGACATAAAAGATTCGATAAGCATCATCGGTACGAATCCGAATTTCTTCAACGCCTAAACCGACTGTTGGCATTGCTTTAAAGTCAGAAGCTGTATCGCCACTCTGTATGGCTCGAAGTTGAAAGCCAGTTTTGCGTCGGGCTGATTCAGGGAATTTTGTGAGGTCGTCTAGGGATGAACCGATCCAGCGAATTGGTTTGTCAGACATATTTCGGTGTTTTCAGAACTTACAATTGCTATCCCATGAGTTTTGTCGCTGCCAACTTCCTAAAGTATCAGAATCTTCGACATGATATCTCATTTGATTGAGTTGATGTTCTTTTAGTGCAAGATCGTTAGCCAGTTCATCAGTGAGTGACTCTAGTTTATCAATGCGGTCGTTTGCAACTGATAAATCTCTACGAGATTGTGATAATAATTGAGAGTAAGTAAAGAGCAATTGTATAATAGTAGAATGTCTAATCTTATATCCACTCAAAATATCAAGGTATTCAAACATTAATGCTTGAGCTTTGTCTGAACATTCTGCCAATTCCTTCAAGTGAATTTGCCATTGTTGAAGAGAAGACGCTCCTTCTTGAACTTGTATCATATAAGTAGTTCCTAAATTTGTCTTAGTGAGATTGATTGTCTAGAATTCTTCAACATAATTCGTTAAAAGATCAGGCTTGTCTCCATTTGATTGTAGAAAAGACTTTAAATTAACTTGCAAATTTAATAGAAGATTTTCCAATTCTGAATAATGGGAAAATGAGACTCTTGAGGTGGATGGGAATCTCTGATCTGAAGTGATTTCGTAGCAAATGTTTTGTTCTTTCATATCTAAGAACATCATGTCATTAGCGTCTGATTTAGTTAAACTTGCGTAATCTGAGTATTGAAAGGCTTTTCTTTCCAAAATAGTTAAGTCAGCATCACTAATTTGGAGCATTTCACCAAGTCTTCCAAAGAACTCGTGCTTTTCTTTCCAAGGAATATATAGCTTTTCATCACCTACAATGTCACATTCATCAAAATAACTCGCATTTTCATGCCAGAAGCGGAATGTAGCTATATGACTAGCCCAGATTCTGTCATGGATAGATAGAGCTAGCTCAGATTGTTGTTGAACTACATATAAAGCAACTTTAGGTCGCTTCGACTGAGTTTTAGGAATTATTGTTGTATATTGCTTTCGATATCGAACTTCATAGAAATCCTTTAAACCGAATTCATCCAATATTGTAATTACTGTCTCAATAGTCGGAATACCTGAAGAGCTAACCTTTGTAAAGTTTGACTCCGAAGAATTAAACCTTTCCAAATGTATCAAATCACTGACTCCCAATACAGATTGGAGTTGTTGAAGATCCCATGCAATTTTTTGAGTACCATCATCCATTGTCAGTAGTTCAACATTTAATGGTCGCCTATTTATAATCCTCATCCACTTAAATACTCTCGTTTTACTTATTACATCTACATTAACATACTAATTTAGGATTTGGGTAAAAAACAAAAAGTTTTTTTCAAGACCGTAAAATCGGTCTTAGCCCGTTCGGGATTGAGGGTAGATAAGGATGAAATGCTAGGCTGACAAAGCCCTGACATAAAATTGGTAATTAGCGATCTGCCCTGCCACATACATCAAGTTAGGATTATTTCATTACGAAAGGCACTATCTTATGAACGCAGATACTACGAAAAATATCTCACAGACTGATTGGGCTAGAATCGACGCAATGAGCGATGAAGATATCGATACTTCCGATATTCCACCACTATCAGCAGATTTTTGGGCTAAAGCGCAATTGAGAACACCTAAAAAAGTAATTACTGCATCAGTTCAAATCGATCCTGAAACTTTTGCATGGTTCCAATCACAAGGCGAAAATGCATCACAGCAGATATCAGCCGCTTTAAAAATTTATGCAGAGGCTCACGAAGCATAGCTTGCAGCTACTAGAAACTAAAATCAAAATTGCTCTGGGAACTTGGGATCAAGGATTTGACTCAACGTATAAGGACAATCTGACGGTAAATCTGGATAGTCGAGAGGAGTTTCTCTCACAACTAACGATCGCGCTAATTTATAAGCATCAATCACTCCTTGATCTAGATAGGACTTTAAACTGGGATTGTCTTCTAAATGGAGATTAATGCGATCGCGTTGTTCGATAATTGTCGATCTCCAACTTTTGCCCCGTAATTCAGGTTGAAAATCCCACTTTAGCAAATGACCAATTAGAACTCCTAAACGATTGCGAAGCTCTTGCTTTTGCTGCTTACCCAAAGATTCTATTTCCTCCACTAAGTTTGCTATATCTAAAGATTGCCATTGTCCAAGACTCAATAGTTTAGACTGCTCCAACGTCCAAGCATAAAAATCTGTTTCGTATAGGTCAGCAGCTAAATCATGGTTTTTAGGGGTTGGTAATTCTAACTTTGATTCAATCATAATCTTCTAACCTGCAACCTAGTATTTACAATCAAGAACTTACAATATTTCTCTCTAATCGTTCAGCAATTCAAAATTTGATTATAAGCTGACGATTTATATCTAGTCCTACTGACTCGCGATTTTGTTAATCTGCCAAGCAACGGGTTTAAAATCATCATCATTAGCGATCGCACTTAACTGTCAACAGGCACTCTGAGCTTAGCCAATGATTTTTGTAACCCGCTAGGTTTAATATATTACTGATCGTATGAGGCTGAAGTTTTGTTAAGCTAGATCGGCAATACTTTTAAGCGCTATTACTTCGCTAACTACAAACATGGTCAATTTGGTTCAAACTGTCAAACCCACGATCGCATTTTCTCACTTGGGTTGTGAAAAGAACCGTGTCGATACAGAGCATATGCTCGGTCTACTGGTGCAGGCAGGCTATCAAGTCGATAGTAACGAAGAACTAGCTGACTATGTAATCGTCAATACCTGTAGTTTTATCGAAGATGCTCGCCGTGAATCTGTAAGAACATTGGTTGAGCTTGCAGAGATGGGTAAGCGTATTGTGATTGCTGGTTGCATGGCGCAACATTTTCAACAAGAATTACTAGATGAAATTCCTGAAGCCGTTGCTCTAGTTGGTACAGGCGATTATCAAAAGATTGTCGATGTCATCGAACGTGCTGAAAAAGGCGAGCGCGTCACAGAAATTACTCAAGTCCCCACCTACATCGCCGATGACACGATCCCGCGCTATCGCACTACCAATGAAGCCGTTGCCTATGTCCGTGTCGCCGAAGGATGTGACTACCGATGTGCTTTTTGTATTATTCCGCATTTACGCGGAGATCAGCGATCGCGCACGATTGAATCAATTGTCACTGAATGCGATCGCCTTGCCCTTGAAGGCGTAAAAGAGATCATTCTGATCTCGCAAATTACAACTAACTACGGACTAGATATTTATGGTCAGCCTCGTCTTGCAGAGCTTTTAACGGCTCTCGGACAAGTCAATGTCCCTTGGGTGAGAATGCACTATGCCTATCCAACAGGATTAACTCCCAAGGTAATCAACGCCATGAAGTCTACTCCCAATGTCGTGCCTTACCTAGATTTACCGTTACAACATTCACATCCAGATGTGTTGCGGGCGATGAATCGACCTTGGCAAGGACGAATCAATGACAAGATCATGGAACAAATCAAGGGATCATTACCCGATGCGATAACGCGCACTACTTTCATTGTCGGCTTCCCAGGCGAGACCGAAGAGCAGTTTGAGCATTTACTCGAATTTGTAGAGCGTCACGAATTTGACCATGTTGGCGTATTTACCTTCTCGGCTGAAGAAGGAACCGCAGCTTTTGACTTACCTGATCAGTTGCCTGAAGAAGTCAAACAAGAGCGTCGCGATCGCGTCATGATCGCTCAACAGGAAATCTCTCTCAAAAGAAATCAGCTAGAAGTTGGTAAAACTGTCGATGTATTGATTGAGCAAGAAAATCCTGACACTGGCGAACTAATCGGACGATCAGCAAGATTTGCCCCAGATGTCGATGGTGTTGTCTATGTTTCTGATCCCCTATCAAAAGCTAGTCTTGGCTCAATTTTCTCTGTAAATATCACCGCCGCAGACCATTACGACCTATTTGGAGAGATTGTTTAGGTACTTGCGTGAATTAGGCTTCGACTTGATTTTTTAGCGACCTTAAGTGATGTGCGGCTTTGCTGCACATCACTTAAGGTTGCCAGAAAGGGCGTATGTATTCATAAACACATCGGTTTAAAAATTAATCATGCAAGATGAAAACTAACTTTTATATAACTTTTTACTAACCTTTGTATATCTATTAGGTATAGATTAATTTTTAAAAGGGTGAATAATGAGTGACAAGAAACAAAAGATGTATTGGCTAAGTCAATCAAGTCTGTTTTGCTTTCAAGCAATCAAAGCAACGGTTTAACTATTCTCTCAAAAAAGTTGAAAGGAAGAAAAATGGACACAATCACTAAAGTCAATCAAGTATCCTTCCACCCAAGCTTAGGTCAGAGACAAGTCTTTGTTATCAAATTAACCAACAGTAAATTCGACAACTTCGCAGGATCGGAACTGTTGCTCAAAATTGAGTCATGGGTTTCTGCAAACGTGATGATGAACAATCAAGATGTTCCTATGTTGATCATTGATATGGAGAATGTTGATTTTATTGATAGCCAAGGTTTGAACAAGCTATTGGCAGCTCTAAGAATTATGCAATCTCAAGACAGTAATCTTTTACTTTGTTCTCTACATACTTCTGTACGCCTTGTGTTTGAAATCACAAGAATTGATCAGCTATTTGCCATTTTGCCTAGCTTTGAAGATTTTGTACCAATCAGCACAGATGTTGATATCGCACTCTTAAGTCGTTAGTCGTTTATAACCAAAACAAGAGGGAGTTGCGATGCAAGAAGCGCCGCAACTCCCTCTTTTGGATTTTAGCTAAGGCATTCTTAATAACCTGATTTGGGCAATGATGAAGATAGCAGGAATAATTCGCCCATAATTAGTAGCGATCGCTCGCCAGCCCAGATCTGCAAAAAATAAACCCCATAGTGCAGGTGTAACCACCGAAAATACAGCCCGCGCCGCCGTGTACTGAGTCGCGGCAACGGTCATGCCTCGCTTAGCGATATATGTTCCGACATAGGCATTGATCCGAGTGGCGATCGCAGTTCCGCCTGTCTTTAGAACCTCGTAGCCAACTTGATACGAAGCAAAGTGCCAAGCTACTTGTTTCGCCAAAGTATTTAACACGGCGGAACGCAACACTGTACTAACCGCGATCGCGCTACCTCCTTTGACTAAAAGACTCATCGGGTTACGCTGAGCATCAGGAGGCAAAGATTTTTGAAGATCTGATTCTGTAAGAGCGGCTTGCATCGATTCATCAAGATTGGAACGCTCTTTAAGTGATAGCTTTTTCCACGAATTATTGATCAAGTTAAGAAATAACTCAGATTCAATATCCTCGATGTTTTGATTTTTGGAATATTTGATGTTGAGATGTTGGCAAACTCGCTCTAAAACTTGGCGATAGCTTACGTTGCTTGTCTGGCGGCGTAAAACTGTAAACCCATCGGCAGCTAGAAATTTAAATCGCTTAGCGATCGCCTCTATTAATTCATCGCGATCCCAGCTTTGCAACTCTTGGACTGGTGGACTAACCACATAGTCAAGGGGATTGAACTTGCGCCGAAATAGAATATCTGCAATTTGGTGTAGCTCATCGTCAGTTGCCAACTCCAAAACACCGCTTAATTCATTCATTGCGATCACTTATTTATAACGAGCAGTATGTCAAGCTCTCAAATTTTATTACTAATAGGGCTGTCGTCGCTTGAATTGGGAAATTAAACTTAAGAAATGAAGGGCGGTGCTTTGTACTGTCATTCATTTTAAGCCTGTTGACTTTGCAATTGTTCTATTTCTCGGATCACCCTAGTTTGGCTAGACAAGAGATGTTTGCTGATAGCAGCCAAAGCACAATCCGCATCCGATTGCACAATCGCCTCGTAAATATAGCGATGTTCAGAGCAAATGTCCAAGACTTTAAGATTTTGCTGCACTGTTTGCATCCTTAGGAGCGCCATCTTGTCAAACAACTGATCAAGTAAAAGCGCTAGCCAAGGATTACCCGAACATTCCGCGATCGCGCGATGAAATTGATAGTCAATATGCAGCAACTGGTAGCTGGTTAATTGATTTGGTTGCTGTTCGATTGCTTTATCTGCCTGTTGGATTGCTAACTCAATCTTGGCTAGTTGTTCTAAGCTAGCGTTTTTGCAAGCTTCCGCGACAGACTCTTGTTCTAAAACCAAACGACAACGATATAAATATTTGGCATCAGCAGTTGAAAAGCTAATCACCCTAAGATTGCCATTTTCGTCAATGACGACTAGCTGCTCTTGCTGCAACTGTTGTAGAGCCTCACGAATTGGAGTACGACTAACCTGTAGTTTCTCCGCAATCTGTGTTTCGATAAGACGAGATCCTGCTAAAAATTCTCCAGACAAAATTGCCGAGCGTAAAACCTGATAGGTCTGCTCTCGAAGCGGCTGTGATCGCTGTAGAGGTCGTGATGAAGAGATCAAGATGTTGACAATCTCCTAAAAAACTTTATCTATGATTTTGGCTATTTTAGACATTGCTAGGTTATGAGGATAAGAATAAAGCTGTGGCGCACGCGCAGCGTGCGTCACAGCTTTATTATGCATACCTGAATTCATCTAATGAGATATCGCTCGAAGCACGATATTTTAGTCATTTCTATCTTAAGTTTGTGTATACAGTATATTGTATTCAATAAGTAATACTTAACACTTCTTAGAGAAAGATCGATTTTATGATGTTGACATTACCCAAGTTAAAAGTAAATCGAGATCGGCTTGATCTGAGTATTACTGAGCTAGCAGAAATTGGGAAGCTTGCAAACGGCGGGGTTTGCCGTCTTGCCTTCTCTGACGCAGACATTAAAGCCCGCGAGCTAGTAAAGATTTGGATGAAAGAAGCGGGTATGACGGTCAGAACTGACGCGGTTGGCAACATTATTGGGACTTATGCAGGCAAAGAAGAAAGAATCGCAGCTTTGGCGACGGGGTCGCACATTGATACAGTACCCATTGGCGGACGCTACGATGGCTGCTTGGGTGTGTTGGCGGGAATTGAAGTGGCACGAGTACTTCAAGAAAGCCAAACGCGGTTGCGTCATCCCTTTGAGGTAATTGTATTTAGTGACGAAGAAAATAGTGTGATTGGTTGCAAGGCGATCGCAGGTAATGCCCCAAAAGACCCCGAACGCTATCGCCGCAAGGATAGTACGGATATTCAAACCTGTTTGCAGAGAGTCGGTGGTGATTGGGACAAGTTAGATACTGCTCAACGCGATCGCTCAGAAATTGCTGCCTTTGTGGAACTCCATGTAGAACAGGGCGGCGTATTGGAAGCAAAGAATAAACAGATCGGCATAGTCACGGGCATTGTCGGGCAGTATCGCTATATGGTGCAGATTGTTGGTCGCCCTAATCACGCTGGCACAACGCCAATGAATGTGCGAAAGGATGCCCTCGTTGCAGCATCACAGCTAGTTTTAGTGATCAATCGCCTTGGTGTCGAAACCATTGGCGATCAAGTAGCTACGGTTGGACATTTGACCGTATCGCCCAATGGGACAAATGTTGTACCCGCGTTGGTGAATTTGAGTATCGATTTACGCGATCTCTCTGAGGAGAATCTGCAATATTTGATTACAGAAATCGAGAAAGAAGCAATGGCGATCGCCGAAAATACTGGCACTGAGATCACCTTCGATCAGAAACTCCATGTTCTACCCACCCTCGCTAAACCTGAACTAATGGCAACGATCGCCGATGTTTGCAAAAAACTCGATCTTAGCTATGACTATTTGCCTAGCCGCGCAGGACATGATGCTCAAGAAGTTGGGCGCTTTACCGACATGGCAATGATTTTTGTGCCTAGTCGTGATGGCATTAGTCACTCCGAAGAGGAGTACACCTCATCAGAGCAATGCGCTCAAGGGGCTGAGGTATTGTTGCAGACAATTTTGGCGATGGATAAGAGTTATTAAAAAGCTCAAACATAAAATCTATGACAACCCTCCTCATCAAAAATATTCATACCCTCGTCACGATGGATCGCGATCGCCGTGAGTTAAAAAATGCCGCGATCTTAGTCAGGGATCAGGCGATCGCAGAGGTGGGATTAACCTCAGAACTGCCCGATACTGCTGATGAAGTATTGGATTTAGGCGGTAAGCATATTGTGATGCCAGGTATGGTCAATACCCATCACCATTTCTTTCAAGTCCTCACCAAAGTGATCCCCGCCGCCCAAGATTGCAGCCTCTTTAATTGGTTGCAAAACCTCTATCCCATCTGGGGCAATCTCAACTCAGAGGCGATCGCTATCAGCGCTCAAATGGCGGCAGCAGAACTCATCCTCTCAGGTTGCACCACCGCTAGCGATCACCTCTATATCTATCCCAATGATTGCAAGTTAGATGATGAAATTGCAGGCCTTCAAGAAATCGGAATGCGCTTTCATGCCAGTCGTGGCAGCATGAGCCTCGGTGAGAGCCAAGGCGGACTCCCCCCAGATCATCTAGTCGAAAAGGAATCTGACATACTCAAGGATTCGCAAAGACTAATTGAAACCTATCACGATTCACAGCGCTTCTCGATGTTGCGGATTACCCTTGCCCCCTGTTCGCCCTTTAGCGTCACTCCCGATCTGATGCGTGAATCAGCAAAAATGGCGCGTTCTTATACCAGTGTGCGTCTACATACCCACCTCGCCGAAAATAAATCCGATGTCGATTACAGCCTCGCTAAATTCGGTAAAATTCCCGCCGACTTTGCCGAGTCAGTTGGTTGGCTAGGTGATGATGTCTGGCACGCGCATAGTGTCAAGCTCACCGATGACTCGATCCAAAAGTTTGGGCGCACAGGTACAGGCGTAGCCCATTGTCCTTGTAGCAATATGCGCCTTGGCAGTGGCATCGCGCCGCTCCGCAAAATGCTCAATCATGGTGTGCCTGTGGGACTAGGTGTTGATGGTTCCGCATCTAATGACACAGGAAATTTTTTGCAGGAAGCACGAACTGCTTTTTTATTGGCTCGAGTCAATGAATGTGACCCCACATCGATGAGTGCGCGGGAAATCTTAGAAGTTGCCACAATTGGTGGCGCGAGGGTATTGGGTCGTGATGATATTGGCGCGATCGCTCCGAATATGGCGGCAGATTTTATTGCTTTCAATATCGATCAGTCCCAGTTTGCAGGCGCACAGCATGATCTCGTTTCCGCCTTGATTTTCTGTCCGCCCCCATCGGTTGACTACAGCTTTATCAATGGTCGCAAAATTGTTGATCAAGGTCAGTTAACGACTCTGGATTTGCCAATGCTGATCGAGAAGACAAATAAAATTGCACGAAAGTTAGTCGAAAATCTGCACTAAGTAGGTTGGCGAAATCTGGTATTACCAGATTTTCCAATCGTCCCAATCGAGATTGAAAATGGAAGTATTGGGAAAAGCAGTGGGGTTATTGTTTTGATGGAGCTTTTGTTGTAACTCAATTAATTTGGGACTAACCCTTGGTAAGCTCTCTACTAATTGATAGGGCAGTAGTCCTTCTGATAGCGCAAAGCTGGCGGTTGTGGCAGCCGCAGCCCCAACTGACCACTCGTAAGAATGGACGCGATAGCCTGCGGCAACGATATAACTAAAAGCGATACTTTTGCCCGAGACAATCAGATTATCGACTTGTTGAGGAATCAGCGATCGCAAAGGAATTTGTCCTGGATAGGCAGGGCTATGACCATTACGCACTCCTTCGCGTTCAGTATTACCAGCTTTTTCCACTGGATATTCACTTAGACATGGATGAAAATCTAAATAGTACTGAGCAATGCCCACCGCATCAGGATAAATCGTGGAACGGGTGCGGCGCTTGATCTCTGCGGGTGGCGTATCGTTCCTGATTGCCGAGGCTGTTCCTATACCTGCGATCGCTTTCCACAGATGGCGATACTTCTGCTCAGGAAGATTATTTTGATAGAATTCAGAGCCAAAATCTACCCGCGATACATCCACTTCTGACATCGTGAAACCATCGGAATAACCATAGGAAGGACGACCGACAATTCTTCTAGATTCACGGATATAGGGATATTTAGAAAGTCCATGTTCTGTTCCCATTGGCGAATCTACACCTGTAAGTAAACGATGATTGGGAAATGGTTTTTTCCAGCCAGTTGTTTGTTGTGAATCGGTAGTACCAGCAACTAGCCAGTAATAGAACCCAAGGGCAATTTCTTCGCCACTTTTGAGAGTTTCCTGTCGCAATCCACCCATCCATCCCTGAGGATCTAGCTGCCCCATTTGTCGTAATTGATTGCGAGAGTAAATCAGATTATCGCGATCGCTACCAGGGCGATAGTCATTACCCCATACCCAATTTTGCATGGAGATATCGCCTGTCTTCATCGGCGAAACGCCGAAAGCATTTTTCTGGTTGGTCTTATTTTCGGACTGGGCGCTCCAGATGCGGCGATAGGTAAAGATTGTATCAAAGTTGGCTAGATTCGGTTTGGGGTCAGAGCCGTAGTAGGGAGCATAGCGATCGTAAAAATCGGGCTTAGTTTGGGGCTGGGGTTCCGCAGTTTGTTCCATCGCAAAGGTATAAGTGAAGCCCTGAGTGCAGTAAGCATCGTTTTTGGTAACTGGTGACGATGGATTGAGGTGCGATCGCGGATCAATACCCAAACGATAGGGAACATCAGCAAGGGCAATGATTTCACCCGTTTCTGTGGAGTCAATTACAAACCAGTTACTAGAAATTTGACTCTGTGGGTTAGCTTTCTCCTGTTGCCATGGCACAAATCGAATTACTTCTTTGCTTAATCTTGCCGAATCTTCGTAACGATAGGCATCTTCGATAATTGTGGATAGTAAAACTGAACTTAAAGGCGCGGTATTTGGTGCAGGTCGATGCTGAATCGCGATCGCACCGTTAATCAACTTGCGATCAGGATTCATTTCCAGATTCTTAATTACAGTATTAGGAAACCACTTGAGTTTGCCTTTACCTTTCCGTTCCGCTTCCTGAAGCATCTCCACCAAAATCGTTTGGGCGGTATTGGGAATGAAGCAGGAAACACTCACCCAGCAATCACCCGCATTCAATTTGCCATACTCACGCTCAATCTGTTTCCGAAATTCGGTATAGCCTTGCGGAAAGAACCATAGACTGCGTTGTTTTTTAGCTTCGTCGAGTGCTGATGTTCCCTGCGCTGTCAGTTGTCCACCTACCCAATCCGTAATCTCGGTCAAGCAAACCGTGCGTCCCGCCAGTAGCCCCTCATAGGCGGCGGCTGTCCCCGCCACACCACCGCCAACGATGAGGATTTCACAAGCCTCTTCGCGATTTGGGCTATCAGCCTTTGAGGTTTGGGCGATCGCGCCATCAGTAAGAAACCATAGACCTAGCGCGATCGCAGTTAAATATTTATAAGACATTGCCATTTGATTAACTCTAAACTTCATCTTCAATTTCTATAGCGCTCGTAAAATTTAAGTTTTTTAAGTATAACTGTCATGAACTTGCTAAGTAGGCCCGTAAAAGAAAACTTAAGATCCAAAAAGCTGTGGCGCACGCTGCGCGTGCGCCACAGCTTTTTGGGTTTTATTTGTTTAGTGCCGAAGGCGCTAAACAAATGAAATTAGTAATTGCCTCGTTTACCTCGCCTTAAACTGAAGACAGTAAGATTAGACTGTGACACGGCTATTTCATCCATTGATTGAAGACCTATGAGTATTAAGCGCAGAGAATTTTTGACTTTTCTAGGTGGTATCAGTGGCGCGATGCTGTTTGATGTCATGCCTCGCGATCGCACTTCCCGATTTTCACTACCCTTTACAGAATCTAATCAAGCTCTGGCAGCGCCCCTATCAAGTTTGAGCTTTAAACCAGTTAAGGGAACGATGCCATTATTTACGGATGCGATCGATAGTGCAAAGCAAATAGATGCTTACCGTAATTTTGAAGTTGTCGATGATCTCGTTCTGCCTGAAGGCTTTACCTATGAAGTGATTGCAGCTTGGGGCGATCGCGTTGGTGATTCGCGTTTTGGCTATAACAATGACTATCTATCGCTAATTGAGACAGACGCAAATGAAGGCTATTTAACCATTAATTTTGAATATATCAGCAGTATTCCTTGGGAAGAGTCTTACCGTAAAGTGATTGGGAAGTCCTTGCCCTTTAAGGAAGTTGCTGAAGAGCTAAAAGCCATGGGCAGCAAAGATATCAATGCTTGGGCTTTGGCTGAGGCAAGTCCTCTCAAGGATAAAATCAAGGCGATCGCTAAGGAAGCCTTAATCGATCTGGGTATTGGGGTAATCTCGGTACGCCGTAATCCTGACGGCAAATGGGAACGGACTTACTCACAAGCCGATCGCCGCATTACAGGAATCTCAGGCTTAGAGGATGGACGCTATCTCAAGTCAACGGGTCCTGCTGTGGATATTTTCCGCAAGACCAAAGGCTTGGGCTATACCGATAAATTAGGCGATCGCATTATTGGCACATTCAACAATTGTGCAGGCGGCACTAGCCCTTGGGGAACCGTGTTTAGTGCGGAAGAGAACTTTCAAAACTTTGTGCCTGAGCCTGTGATGGCAGATGGTACATCCTTTGATCCTAGCAAAAAGAAGTTTAGCAAGGATGATGGTGAATTAAATGGAGTCGGCAATCCCTTCGGTATGGCTGGCAATAAGTACGGCTGGATGGTGGAAATCGATCCCGCCAATCCCGATGACTATGGCACTAAGCACACATGGCTAGGACGCTTTCACCACGAAGCGGTCGGGATTCGTGCGGAAGCGGACGAGCCGCTAGTTTTTTATTCGGGTTGCGATCGCCGAGGTGGACATCTTTACAAGTTTGTCAGCAAAGATATTATTAAAAAAACCACAGACAAGAGCAATTCTAAATTATTAGAATCAGGAATGCTCTACGCCGCCAAGTTTAATGCTGATGGGACGGGGAAATGGATTGCCTTAAAATCTACTACTGCCGTAAATCCTGATCAGCCTGAAATCCACGCAGGGAATATGATTCCATTGCCGCAGCGTCCAGAGGGTGGCGTTTTCAAGGCAACTAAGTCTGAAGAAATCAGCGAATTTAAGTCTAGATTCAAAACCTTAGGCGATCTCTATGAAGGAAGCGATCGCGAAAAGCAAGGTGCAATCCTGATCGATGCCCATTTTGCGGCTAATGCTGCTGGCGCGACCTGTACAGCCCGTCCTGAGGATACCAAAGTAGCCCCCGATGGCTCACTCTTTGTCACCTATACATCAGGTTTGCCCAGTGGAGAAGATGGTAGCCCTGACCTGCGCATCTTTAAAGGAAGCGATGGTAAAGCTTTTGAGTATGGCTGGATTATGCGCCTCAATGAACAGGACAACCGCCCTGAAGCGATGACTTTTAAATGGTCGATGATTGCCACAGGTGGCGAACCTGCTGATGGCGGCTTGGGCTTTGCTAATCCTGATAACATTGCGATCGATAACGGCGGCAATCTTTGGATGGTCACGGATATATCCACCGACAAGTACAATCTCGCTATTCCCAGTCGCATAGATGCCTCGGGCAAACCTGTCAGCCAATCAAACTTACGAGGACTTTTTGGTAACAGTTCCATTTGGTACTTGCCCACTTCTGGCGCAGACATTGGCAAAGCTTTCCTCTTTGGCTTTGGCCCGATGGAATGTGAAACCACTGGACCTTGCTTCACCCCTGATCAAAAGACGCTATTTCTATCAATCCAGCATCCAGGAGAAGTCAGAGGTATGCGGAAAGACATGGCATTTGAGTCGCGCCAGTTTGCGATCAAAACCACCGATGGCAAAGAATTTATGCAAACCCGCAAAGTTCCCCTCGGCTCCAACTGGCCATCACTCAAACCAAATGATCCACCTAAGTCTGCGGTAGTCGCTATTCGTAAGATTAGTAATTTTGTCTAGCTACAGCGCTTTGCGCTCAAAAGTCTTATTGGTTCGTTTGATCGAAAATTTCTATAAAAGCCAACATAGAGTTGTGCGGCGCTTCGCGCCGCACAACTCTATGTTGGCTTAAAGCTATACTAGGCAACTACAGCTAGTTATTAAATAAGGAACAGATGAGCAAAGCTTTTACTTCTCAAGCTGATGTATGGACAGAGGCGATCGCAGTTGTACAAAAAAGATATGATCGCGAGTATCGCAATGAAGCTTTTGATTTGCCTGAAGAGGTGGAGTCGATGCCCTTGTTTCGAGAATGGGTAAGCCATACCCTATCAAGTAAGATCGCTTCGCCTTTTTGGGAACTTGCCCAATTTAAAAAAAATCAGCGCTGTCTAGATATCGGCTGTGGAGTTAGCTTTTTGATTTATCCTTGGCGTGATTGGGAAGTATATTTTTATGGTCAAGAGATTAGCTTTGTCGCCAAAGATGCACTCAATTCTAGGGGTTCACAACTTAATTCTAAACTGTTTAAAGGAGTGCAGTTAGGGGCAGCGCATCAGTTAAGTTATGAGAATGATTTGTTTGATAGCGTGATTGCGACTGGGTTTAGTTGTTACTATCCAATCAATTACTTGAAGTTAGTTTTGCTGGAAGCTCGGCGAGTACTAAAGTCTGATGGGATTTTGATTTTTGATGCGATCGCCCCAGATTTGGAATTAGCAGAAAACTGGGCAATTTTAGAAACATATCTAGGAGCAGAAGTATTTCTCACTGCTTTAGATGAGATAGAGGAGCTAGTGCGATCGCTGGGAGGCAAAATTACGGCTCAGAGAAATGGAACTTTATTTCGTAGCTATCGAGTGCAGTGGCAAAACTAATAGGAATGGGGCGACCCGCCGCCATTCCTATTGAAAATTTCTAGGGTTTGACGGCTAAATTCTCTTAAATTAGAGGCTCCGTCTTCCATCGGCAAAGTGTCGCCGACAAACTGCCAGCTATCGACTGTGGAAAATCGCCAACGTTCTCCTTTATAATCATGCCCACTAGCTTCAAGCCCGATCGCCTTAAGATTGCCATCGACAGGATCTTGATAGAGACGAATTTGAAATAGGATGCTGCGAACCCGCAATCGCCAGCTTACGCCTGGAAAATGAAAGCTCAAGTCAATAGAGTCGGGATCAAGTAATTTGCGTGTATCCGAGTTGTTAAGCCAAGGTTTTAGGTCAGAGCTTGCCGCAGGGTAAATGTTTTTAAACAGATTAACTATAGTTGCGATTTTGGTGGCAACTTCAACGCTTCTAGCTTGTTCGGCTGCATTCATGGGCATAACCCTCAAATTTAGCTGATTTTAACATTGGTTAACAATTATTAGACTACTTGCAGCGCTCTGTGCTGAAGTAAAACCCAGAGAAATTTTAAAAGCGCGGCGAAGCCGCGCTTTTAAAAATTTCTCTGTACGACTTAGCTTCTTTGGGCGCGTTTAATTAATTACTCGACTTGGAATAGCTCTTGGCTTTGAGGATTGCCGCAACTAAAAAAGCGTAGGAAATCCCGCCTACTAAGGCGAGTAACCAAAAACTAACCAAAGCGCTAGTGTTCCAAAGGGCATGGAGAAATGCCGAACTGAGATAGCCAACGGTCAAGATTTGCCACCTTAGCGATGGCTTAAGGTTGCTCAAGCCAATAAAATAGCCAAAATAACCGCTATAAGCCATATGTCCTGCCACTGAGCCAAGCACACGGGGAATCAACAGTTGCAGCCCAGTTAGCTCTCCCATTTCTAGGTTGCCGCCCTGACTAGCCACACCTTGAATAATATTCGGCACATACAAGCCTAAAGTCTCAGTTAGCGTAAACCCGATCGCGGAAGCTGCACCAATTAAAATGCCATCTAAAGGTTCGCTGATACCAAACTGCGATCGCCATTTTTTGCTCATCCTCAGTCCCACTAGCCATAGTAAAAAAATTGGTAAGGCTTTGAGCATCTCTTCCATTAGACCTGCACCAAAAAACATGGCAACAAAGACATTGGTAAAGTTAAGCTGTTGCGTTGGCATAGTTCCTGGTAAAATTTGATAAAAAAACCAGAAAAATATCTGTAAAAGTGGACTTCTGAGAATCAGGGCGGTCATTAAAGCTGAGCCAAAAATTATCCACCAAGGTTTAGGCTTCCCACAAAGTTGATAGACAAAGTAATAGGCGGCGAGGCTAATGTACGCCGAAACTGCCAAGTTAAATATTTGCGGCTGCCCCAAAGATGCAAACATAATCACCACAAATCCCACGGTCGTAATTCCAGGCAAAAGATAGGCTTGTTTCCATAGATCGTTACCCGTTGCAAAAATTGGAATCAGCTTAGTCAGGGTTAGATTGGTAATTTGCGATCGCGGGCGTTGGTTAAAATCATTTTCTAGACTATTGGCAAGATGTGACGGCAACTCAAATACAAATTGCGGAGAACTTGCCAACTGAATGCGATCGCCATGTTGCAGCTCTTGGCTTCCCAATAGTTGCTGTTCGTTTACATACGTGCCATTGGCGCTATTAAGATCACAAATCTCCCAGCCAACAAGCTTTCCCAATAAAAAAATAGGACGAATCTCAGCATGACGACGAGATACAGAAGTATAAATATTGATGTCTACAGCGATGTCGCAGCTAGGATCTCGTCCAAGAGTAGTTGCGCGATCGCTGAGTTTGGTGACAACTTCAATCTGCTGCTGACCTGTAGAAATTTGTTTAAGGAAAGCGATTGGCAGAGATTGATCATCCATTCTAAATTAGGGATTTAAGATTTAGGAATAAGTATTTTTTCGATATCTAGCTCTGAGGCGGCTCGCGCTAGTTGCGGAATATCGCTTAGATCTTTGATGCAAGGGAGAATTCCCAAAACGGGAACTGAGGCAAGTTGAGAAATCATTTGTGGTGGGGCTAAGTCTTCAATCTCTTCGTTAGTATAGTCTTGCGAACAGCTTAGAATAATTCCTTTTAGCCTAACTTTTTGGCTATTAGCGAGGGCAACATTAGCGATCGCTTGAGAAATAGCCCCCAATCGCACTGGCACAACTAGGATTGTATCTAAAGCCCAATCCCTTGCTAGATCAGCAACAATGTACTCGTTAGTAATTGGAGAGCCAAGCCCGCCCAAAGATTCTACTAATAGAAATTGTTTTTGTTGCTGAAGTTGTAAAAACTGTTGCCAAATTAAAGCTAGGTCAATTTTTTTATTTTCCTTAAAAGCCGCGATCGCAGGAGCAATCGGTGTTTCAAAATATAGAGGGGTAATTTCGTCTAGGCTTTGCGAAAGGTCAAAGGTTTGATGAAAGAACTCGCGATCGCCGATTCCAGATTGCAAAGGTTTATAAATACCTAGAGAGCTTTTGCTGGTACTGCGATATGTTAGCCAGTAACTCGCCAGAGCCGACGTTATTACAGTTTTGCCAACACCCGTATCACTGCCAACAATCAGCAAAGGTTTGAGAGATTTCGTCATCTTTAGCTCTGGTGTTTAAAAGAAATTTGAGTACAGTAATGGGATCTAAATCTTACAGTGCTTTGCGCTCAAGATCCAAGAGGTGAATGATGGCGCAATGTGCCGCCACTCACTTCTTGGATCTTGAGGCGATCGCTATAAAATGCAATCAAAAGCTGATTTTGGAGTTTGCTACTCCCTTCCCAGTATAAGAATAAATATTAAAACCTAAGAATTAGTGGTGCGGCGCGAAGCGCCGCACCGCTAATCTTTCACTGGGAATGGAGTATGCGGTAGGCACAGCAAACTCCAAAATCGGTTTTCTCGTAGAATTGGTATAAGATAGACGATAGTAGTCTCGAGATAATTTTAGGAAAAATATGAGTTTGACTCTTACCACAGAAAACGTTGAAAACGTTCTAGATGAGTTGCGTCCTTACTTGATGTCTGACGGTGGCAATGTCGAGTTAGTGGAAATCGAAGGGCCAATTGTAAGACTGCGCCTACAGGGTGCTTGCGGTTCTTGTCCTAGCTCAGCAATGACTTTAAGGATGGGGATTGAACGAAAGTTGAAGGAAGAAATTCCTGAAATTAATGAGATTGAGCAAGTTTTCTAGAACAGCGCTTT